>Ga0265294_10003240_pt1 | contig 20913 bp, 1 predicted proteins | sample MunlanPumphouse3_FD_192504 | JGI IMG/M metagenome (GOLD analysis project Ga0265294, IMG submission 192504) | Groundwater microbial communities from a municipal landfill in Southern Ontario, Canada - Pumphouse #3 | ecosystem: Environmental > Aquatic > Deep subsurface > Groundwater | place...
CATAAGCAAGCTTTCTTGCTTTTTGAAATAACTGTCTCACTCTCGATGCTCCGACGCCTACAAAAACTTCGACAAATTCACTGCCTGATATAGATAAAAAAGGCATTTTTGATTCTGTCGCAATCGCTTTTGCAAGAAGAGTCTTTCCGCATCCCGGAGGTCCCATCAAAATAATGCCTTTAACTATTTTCCCGCCTATTTTTTTGACTTTTGCGCCGTCTTTTATAAGCTGAACTACTTCCATGGCTTCTTTTTTTGCGCCTTCAAGGCCTATAACATCGCTGAATTTAACATTTATATCGGAAGCCTTTATTCTTTTCTTTTTTATTTTGCCAAAACCGCCTTTCATAAAAAACAAATACGCACCTACAAAAACCATAGCATGCATACCGCCTATAAGAATCTGCATAGGCAATGTCGCCACTGTCATATTTCTATAAAATGATTCCAGCTTGCTAAGTCCCCATAAAGTCAGCAAAACTAAAATAAGTATTGATAATGATACCAATATCTTGCCCCAGTTATCCATAAAAAATATTCTTAATTTTCTCATTAACAACCCCTGTTATTAAAATGCACTTTTTATATTATAGTATATTTATATTGATTATCAAAAAAAATCGGACGGGAGAAAAAAACATTAATCCCGTCCAAAAAACAAACATATTTTATATAAAACGCTTATGCTGCGCTCAAAATACCTCTTACATTTTGAACATCCATTAACTCTACTTTTGAGGTTCTGAGTTCAGTGTTTCTGTCTGCATATAACGGCAATATCTCTATAATTTCATTTATAGCCTGAGGGCTGTTATTATTAAAAGCCTCATCTGACAGAAAAGCAACCCTTTCAAGCAGTTTCTGTTCTACTTCATAAGCCGTCATAGAATCATCAACGCTGAAGAAATCCTGATATTTAAGAGAAGAATCAATATCGTTTGTGTACTTTGCCGTAAGAGCTTTTGCAAGTATTTCTTCAAATCTGTGATCTTTTAATCCTTCATAAGCCTCTTGCTGTCTTAATAAGTTAACAGCCAGCATTCTTTCCAAAATAGTATTGATAAAGACTTCTTTTTCATCTATATTTTTTAAACCGTCATAATACATTGCAATTGAACTTGCGGCGTTTATATATTTCGACAATGCGCCGTATTTATCTGTTTCTTGCGATTTTATTATATCTATAATTATATTATCAGGTATTTCGGGTATTTGATTAAAATCGAAATTATTTGCCGTTTGTCTTACAAACTCAATGCTTCTTTTTTCAAGCATCGCTTTTATATTCATTGCTGAATTCAAGAATGTGAATATTCCTGATGATTTAGCGATTTTATCTTTAAATAAACTTACTTTTATTATTGATATTGAACCGTCAAATCCCTGAACCTGGTCAAAATTTGTAATAATTTTCGTATTTACGGAAGTCCCTGCAATGCCGTCAAAATATTTGCCGTCGGCGACATAAGAAAATATACCATACTTAAAATACTTTTTAAAATCAGAGGTTTGTAACTGTTCAAAGACAACAGAAATATCTTTATTCTTATTTTTTGCTTCCTGAATAATTTGCATAAATTTCTCTGTTGTCAAATTTTCAATTTCTTCTTCAGATTTAGCGTCTTTTGAAACGCTTTCTCTTATAAGCTGAATAATTCTGTCAAGATATTTATCAGTAAATAAAATTTTTGAATCCGTCCCCAAATTATCATTTTTCACATATAATTCTATGGACGAAAGCAAATCATTATATGAGATTATATTATTTACATTATCATCAATAAATACCGCTATGTTTTGATTGATTGTTATTGCTTCAACTTTTTTATTATTCAACAGAGATATTTCTTTTTGAATATCAATGACATTATTTGTTTTCAAAGCATTAAGCCCTGTTAAAGGATTACCGCTTTTTGAATATTTTATCCCTGAATCCGGATTATTCAAATCTATTTCTATTATGTCCACATTTGCGCTTATTTTCTTATTGGAATCCGTAAATTGCCTTGTTTGTCTGAAATTATTAACTATATCTTCATAATCAGCTCCGTTTGCAAACAACACCGGCGCGCCTTTATATCTTCCCAACCACCCTTTGACATTTTTCCCGTCTTTTGATTTGAATTTTACAGATATCGGTTTAAAATCAAAATCCTGAAAATCGGAAGGCTTATCGTTGATAACAAACATCGGAACAGATTTTTCAGAATCAGATGCATCAAGACTCCCTGTTTCAGAAAATTTAACTTTCGCCGAACCGTAAAGTCTAACAGCTTCCTGCAGTCCTGAAGATTTTAAGTAAAAATAATCTATTACAGTATGGGCAGTTATATTGGCCAGTAAACCCGTTATTAAACTTATCAAAGGTATTAACATAACAGGTACTGCAGTAAACAATAATATATTAAGCATTGCAAAAGCCGCTATAAAAGACGAATATACAACCGCTTTTGCGCCTGTTTGTCCCGATTGTGTCTTATGACTAATAATAAATTTAAAAGGGCGAAGCATTGAAAAGACAGTTTCTTTTTTCAATATTTCTTTCAGCATATTCAATATGGAAGTTTCTCCCTTTAATATTAAATCATTAAGAGCGCCGAAAGTTTCAGGAAGTATTGAACCCGGAGTGGTGTTTATATCGGATGAAGGCAAAGCCTGGTCATTGATATAATCTTTTGTTGTACCGTCTTCGTATTTAACGTTAACACTTTCTATTTCTATATTTAAATTTTCTTTATTTATTTCTGTTCCAAAAGAAACTTGTCCGGCGATAATAATAACTTTCATATGTTCTAAATCCATAAGAAAATATCTTAATTCTTCCAGAGTCATATTTAGAGCATTATCGCCGAATTGCTTTACAAGAAAGTCATCCATAGAAATAGTAATAGTCGCATTCCCGTCAGCATCAAAGAAGTAATCATCTTTGTTATAACCAAAAGTCGTACCTTCCAAATCTTGCATTGAATCATTTACCGGAAGCAGCTGAAATCTGACCTTTGCATCTTCTTCGTAATCGCCTATAAGCTTAATTTTAATAACCAGCTCTTCTGCATATCTCAAATCAAGCAAACTATTGCTCCCGTAAGTTTTCCAATTGCTTCCGTAATATTCAGTAAAACTAATAGGTTCGTAAGTACCGTATCTTGAAGAATAATCAACTCCTTCTATTTTTGATATAGGCAAGAAAAAACTCCCGAATTCTATCTGCATTGCTTGACCGATGCTGGTACATAATGCAGGAACGACAAAAACATCCCATCCGTAATCCGAATAATTTGTAGTATTATTAACATCAGTATAAGGTATTGAATCGGTAAATCCTAAAGCTTTTGAATATGCTTTCACATCAGCCAATATTGCATCAGCTTTTTCCGTGTTCCCCAACAAATTATATGAAACAGCCATTTGCATTGTCCATTCAAAACTCACAGGACTGGAACTTTCATTACTCCATCTGTATAAATTATTATATGTAACTCCGTTATATTCGACATTTACGCTGAAATTACTCTCGGCATATTCCAATAACTTATCCAAATCAATATCTTTAAGAGCAGTACTTTTATAAATATCAGGATGCATACTTTCAACGACCGTTAAAACCTGTATCCCCCATGAACAAGTATCTAAAACAGAAAAATTATCGTCTTCTCCTCTTCTAAACCTGCCTTCTTCTTTAATATATAAAGTATTGTAAAGATAATCGGCCGCCTCCGTCAGTTTTGTCTTAGCGGATTCATCCGATTCGTCAAACTGCAGCTTCAAATTATAATATGCAATTACATCTAATATATGTTCCGTAGAAACCCAGCTTTGCAAAGCAGCGCCAAGATACTTACCGTCTCTAACGTTTGCATAAGCTAGTCCATCGTCTACTCTTTTCAATAAATCATCAAATTGTTCGCTGTCAGTCAATAATTTATATTGCATAACGGCAATACCTACCCAAGCGATCTCGCCGGTTACGCGCTGTTGTTCCAAATTAGATTTGTACAAAATACCGCCGTTTTGTATTGCAGACAATACACTTGCGGCTTTTTCTATTTTGCCCATCTGCATATAACTCAATGCAACTAAAGACTGATCATACAAATTTTCCAATTCTTTTATTGCGGTAATCTGATCTTCAGTCAGTCCAGACTTATCAGAATCGCTCATACTGTCATAAATAAACGATTTATACGCTCCGTTGCCCGCATAATAATCCAATAACTGGTCTTCTATCGTCTGCTGAAACTGTTCCTCAGAGTCGGTAAGATCTATAATTTGCTCTATTTGGACGGCAGGAGTAGACGTGTCATCATTATTATTAAAAAGGCTGCACCCCGTAGAAGATAACATTATTAAAACCAACAATATTGGCAGAACAACTGTTCTTAGAGCATTGCTTATTGTTTTCCCAAAAGACTGCTTTACTTTTTTAGAAGAAGGATGGTTATTATCGTTATTTTCTTTATTTAAAAGAGCTTCCTGCATTGCTTCAGGCATGTATTCATATATTACGGGATCTATTCCGTCAAGCGTTTGCCCTGAATATTGAGAATTTGCAATATTCCATACGGCGCCGTTCCCGAGATACCATTTATTTTCAACCATAAATATGCAGACTTCTTTGCTTATCTGATATATCTGCGGAGCAAAAACTTCCTGCCCCATATTGAATGTTGTTTTTAAAACCAATTTTGAAATTTCGTTCAATTTATCGCCCGTCAATTGATTCAAGGAAGAAGACGGCATTTCTTTTATTCCCTGCTCATTTACAATTCCCGATATATCTTCGTTAATGTCTATTTTAACGATATTGCCGTTTTCAAGAGTAAACTCAAGTTTATTTTCATCAATTAAATTTTTCACTTTTATTTTCTGTCCGAATATCTGGTTTAAGCGGTCAACTAATATAGAAATATTTATCCCGTTTAAATCTTGCCCGATAAATAAAGAGCGCACTATTTGCTGAATCTGCTCCCTTTGCGTTGCATTTGACATAAGTCCCAATGCTATTGTCTGATTTTGGATAGACTGTTGTTTTGCTAAAAATTCATAATTTTGCTTTGTAATAAGCGATTCCGAATTCAAGACATTCGGAGTGATTGTAATATTGCTGATGTTTTTATCGTTAAGGATTTTATTAACGCCCGAGGTATGATATCCTCCAGCCACAAGAATTATGATATTCTTAGCATTTTTCAAAATTTCAGAAGGATTTTTGCGGCTGTAAACGGTATTAACCCCGCCGTTTTCTAAATTCATATTTTTCACAAAAATATTATTTCTGTATGTATTAATTTCATAAAACTTATTCAACCGCTCAAATTCTTTTTTAAGTTTCACAACGTCATTCGACACAGAATATTTAGCGTAAAGTTCTTTAAATTTAACTATGCCGATTTTAAAATATTCCCATTGGGCAGCTGTTAAACTTGATGTTAAATATCCTGAAAAGTATTTCTGAAAATCGCTTAAATACGCCACTTCTAAATCAGTTTGATCTTTAGAAAGATAAGTCCTTATAAGATCTATCAGACTTCTTTCTTCCTTCACAAGCTCAACAGGATTAAAATTCGCAGCTTTATTTTTTAACGACAAAAATTTATACAAATCAGGATATTTGTCATTTAAAGAAAGATTTACCGTTTTGCAAAAAGACTCTATATTTTCTTTTAAAGATAATATGTCAGTTAAATTATCGGTAACATTTAAAAAATTATTATATTCTTCATATGAAACGGAATTTTTAATAACATTGACAATTTTCTCCAGTTCTAACGTAACTTTATTAAAATCTAAGTTTTTGCCGTTTTGTGATAATCCCAAGTATATGGATAAATTAGCATATTTTTTAATGTCTATTCTGTTCTTTTGCAGATAAGAAGCCAAATAATGGAAATATTTCTCCTGTTTAATTTCGCCGTTTTCGTATTTTGTTATTATTTCATTAAATTCCTTATTTTCGCTGCTGAGATATTTTGCTTTTAAAAAATCTATTTCTTTGTTTATATTTGACAAATATTTCAAATTCACGCTTCTGTCATTTAATATTTTCGCCAACCGTAATATATTTTCTTTATGTAAAGCTTCATTTTCCACACCTTTTAAAAAACTTTCTCTGCCGTTTATAATTGAGAAATATTCCGCTCCGGTCAAACTCCCTGTTTTTAATAGATTATCAAGAACTTTATTTTTATAATCCTTATCCAGATTTGCAAAGAAAGAAATATCTATATTACCTGTCCCGCCTTCGACATAGATATTCTGAATATTATTCTTTTTATCCAATTCTTTTATCAGTGCGGCTATATTCTTTTGAACTCCGTAATCACAATGTAAATCCTGTATATTGACGACAACCGTATTACTGTTTAAATCATTGTAAGAAGTTACCTTGCCGTACTTCTCTGATATTATATTTTTATAAGACGAAAAATATTTATTTTCATTTTTTTGCATATCACTCTGAGAAACAGCAAATATAGTATTGCTCATTATAGTGACAGAAAAACAGGCTGCCGTTATTACCGAACATAATTTACTTAATTGTTTTTTATTAAATTTTAGCAAGGTTGTTTACCGCCTAATAAAAGATTTTGTTATTACAACTTTATTTGGCGGAACCAAATTAAGATTCCGCCAAATAGTTTTAAATCTTATGCTGCGCTCAATATTCCTTTTACTCCGTCAACAGATACAGACAAGCTCTTATTTAATGCGTTTACGTCAAGCAATCTGTCAGTCGATGCAAGGATTGTATCAATATTTTCCAAAGTCTTAGCCGTTTGTTCTTTGGCAATCGGCTCAATTATTACATCCGATTCATTTAAAACGGCAAGTATCTTTGTTATGTCTACTTTCAGCGCTTCTTTAATTTCTGTTAAAGACAATGTTTTGCTGTGTTCTATGCTTCCGAGTCTGTCTATTATGTCTTGAACAGATATGTCGTCGGATATCAAAAGCTGGGTAGTCAAATATCTTATATATTTTCTGTCCGAAGTGTTCATTTCACTGATATTAATTTCTCTGTCACTTAATAATTTAGAAAAAACCTCTCTTTCAGCATAAGAACTTATCATACCGCTTAACAACTGTCTTACCATTGATACTTTTTCAGCTTTCTGTTTATCAGTTAAAGCTTCTCCCAAAAGTATTGACTCTACGGCATTTCTTGCAATATCAGACAATTGATGCTTAATTTCTGTTTCATATATTTCTTTCAACTTATCATAGCTCAATGCTTTGTCTCCCAATATTTTTGCATACGAAGAAAATACCGCATTTGAATTGAAAGCGTCATATAATTCTACAGACATTCCTCTGTTATAACTTTGTTTTATTTTGTCTCCGTAAATTATCTGCTTTGTTATATCGGAAGATTTTACTATTGATTTTTCAACGGCAACAGCAATTATATTTTTACCCTGTAAAAATCTTTGTGCGATTGCGTTGCTCTTAATTGTAGCATCTGAACTAAATTTAGGTATAAACTTACCGTTTTCTATGAGTTCCGTAATACCCAATTCATTCATAAATGTTTCAATATTTTTAACATTTCTCATAACTTCCGAAGGCAATGCGTCCAAATTCAATACAAGCTCATAACCTTTCGACTTAATAAACTCAACTTCTTTTGCGTTAATATTTTCACCAAAATCAACTGAGATATTAGGAACCAAAGCAAAGTTGAATTCAGGAACCATTTGTTCTATCTGTGATGTCGATCCGTCTGAAATAAATCTTACGCCGGTTAATCCTTTCATTGTATTTATTTTTTCAATTTCAGCATTGATATCTGAAACATCTTTAAGATTTACAACAATATTTACGTCTAAGCCGTAATCTCTTATCACTCTTACCGCAGTTACCGTATCTGCCTGCGATAAACCTTCAGCATCAAGGTTAATTGCAGTTACACCGGAATTTCTTGAATGTTGCAAAGTCTTCATTAAATTAGACAATTTTGTCATTTTAACGTCAACTTCTTTTCTTCCGGCCGGTATAACCGATTGGTTTATTTCCGTTTCTATAAATTCTTTAAATAAAGAATCATTACTGTACTTGCCGATGTTCTCTATAGATGCCCTATAGGCTTTTTCTATATCAGCTTTGAATTTAGATATATCAGTCGTATTAAAGAATGCAAATGTGAATCTGCCGCCTAAAACATATTTTAAGAACTTTTGTCTTGCAAAACCGTCAGAATTTAATCTTCCGTAGTAAGCCGCAGTATACATATCTTCAAGTTCTTTAGTAATTTTCTGAATTTCTTCGACAGATTTGCCTTCCGTCATCTTTTCAAACATATCTTTTGACCTGCCGTTAAGAGAGAACAATACAGATATTTCCCCATTGTCAGATACATACATATTTGCATTGGCTTTAAGAACCTTGCCTGAAATTCTTATAGGTATGGCAAACAACTTCCTGTATCCGTTCAAATCCGGGTTAACTGCAAGCTGCGGAGTAATTTTCAACGTATCCGGCAATGTCGTTGTTCCAAGAGAAACATTTGCTATTTCCTGCGATACATCCGTAGCTAATGTATACGGTTTAACTGTAGCCGTCGCAGTCTCTTCAGTAGATTCCTTTGCCGTTTTAACTATTGAAGGCTGATCTGCTTCAGGCAACAGTAAGATATTATATGCTGATATAGCTTCTTCATACTGTTTTTCAGCTATTCTGTAAAGAGCTATCGCATAAGGATAATTGCCGGCTTCTTTCTCGGCTAAACCAAACACATAATTTGCTCTGTAAACCAAATCATCGCCTTTTTTGTTATTTGTCGCCTTAAATATAACCTGCTCTTTCCACGCTTTAATCTGTGCCTGTTCCGCAAGGAATTTTGCCTGTCTCAATTCATTCATAAGCCTTTCATTGTTTGACCTTACAGCATCTTCAACTACTTTTTTCGTTTCTTCTTTTATTCTCTCAATCTCTTTCATTAATCTTCTTTCATATTCCTGAGGAGAAAGAGTTGTGTCAAGATTAAAATCTGCCTTTTCAAGAGCCGATAATTTATTCAACGCATCTTGATAAGTTCCGCCGTCGGATACAGAAGAATGCTCTTTCTTAATGCCTGATAATTCTTCAACTTTGGCAATCAAAACATTAAGATTGTTACCTTTCCTCAAATCTATTTCGCCTTTGTTCTCAATTATCATTTCCTGCATACATTCATTGGCAAGTCTCAATTCTTTGGAAGTTTTGAAAGTCTTATTTATCATTTCACTGTTGTTTGCTCTTACCTCTATCTGACTATCTGTGAAAGGGCTTATAAAGATGTAGCTGCCTTCAGGATGCTTATCCATTGCAACCAATGCCCAGCCTAAACCGCCTTCAAGAGCACTTAATTTGTCAGTGCCGTAAAGAGCCCCGAGTCCTTTTACCTCTTGTTTGCCGGTCTGGACACCTTTTATTTTGCCTTTTTCATAATCAACATCATATACAGGAACTTCTTCTTTTTCTCCCAAAACTGCACCTTGAACCTGACCATTTACCAAAACTACAATTATGTTCTGGTCTACAGATGCCAATTCTTTTAACACATCAGCATCAAAGAAAACATATTTTTCGCCTTGCTTTTCTCCAGGTCTTAAGTCTCTTGTATGCAATATTTTCATCTTAGCATTAGGATCAAGAAGTCTGCCGACTACTCCTGTTTCCTTGTCTAATATTCTGCCGGCCAATTCATCTTTACCTGTTCCAGGAGCTGCAGAGTAAATCAACGCTTTTTTATCAAAGTTTGTAAATATACCCAAACCTTTTATTCCTATTAATCCGCTGATAAGCTTACTTAAAGTATTAGTTTCTGATACTACATTTTCTCTTGTAACAGTCTTATTTGCTCCTAAATATTGTTTAATCTTATTAACAGCTTCGTTTATATCTTTTATTTCTTTTGCCGTTAATCCTTTTGTATCAATTGTAGCTTTTGTCATTTCCTGGGCCATACCGATAAAATATTGATATGCCATATCGTAAGCTGTAATATTCAGCTCTTTTTCAAAATCTCCCTGATATACCCATTCATTGACTATCACTTTATTATATAAGCTTTTTGTCAATAACTGAACTACGCCTTCTTTAACTCTGTTATATCTTTCTATTCCTTTATCGCCTTTATTAAATTCAAAATACCCGTCTCTGCTTGCCAATCTTCTGTTCACTTCTTTTGCCATAGCTCTTGCAAAAAATTCAGGATTTGCTTGTATAGACTCAATCTTTGCATTTATAAAGCCGGTAACTTTTCCGTCTTTATCTGTTATTAACCCCATTTTTCTTGCCTTATCAGGATCTACTCTGAACATTTTTGTTAAGACGCTAAATGTATTTATCCACTCAATCATATCCTGAATAAATGCCTGTGATTCTATCTTTGCAATATTCGCATTTTGAGCCTTAATGCTGTTTTGTATTTCTTTTTCATATTGCAGATACAATTCTAATTTTGATTTTTGTTTTTTATCAAAATCATATTCTTTAGATTTCAATGCATTTTCTATATTTTCCTTCAATATTTTGTACTGTCCTGATTCTTGTAATGCATTGAAAGAATTTAATGCTCTATCATTCATTCCGTCATTTAATAACTTTTCCGTTTGTTTTATCACACTTCTTAATTCATCAAATTTTATTTCAGTTTCAATCGTTACTTTAGCAATTCTCTTGCCTAATAAGTCTTCAACTTTTGATATCAGTTTGCTAAGGTTATCGTCTTTTGCTAAATTGACTTCACCTTTGTTTTCAACTATCATTGCCTGCATACATTCATTAGCAAGTCTTAATTCTTCTCCGCCTTTAAAGACTTGTGATATCAATTTCTCATTATTGGCTCTTACAGCTATTTGATCATTTGTAAACGGACTTATAAATATGAAACTTCCTTTAGGGTGCAGTCTCATCGCCTCTAATGCCCATCCCAAGCCACCTTCTAACTTGCTAAGCCGCTCTGCACCGTATAATGCTCCAAGTCCTTTGACTTCGATTGTTCCTTCTTTTTTATCTTTACTGGCCCTTGCTTTTGGCGTATTGGCTTCATAGACATCTACCTCTGCTGCTTCTCCAAGTACCGCTCCCTGAGGCTGACCGTTTACCAAAACTACCAATATTTCTTCACTCTCTAATTTCTTCAAGACTTCAGGGTCATAAAATACATATTTCTCTGTCTGAACTTCTCCATCTCTCAGTTTCCTGCTGTGCAAAATCTTCATATTAGCTTCAGGATCAAGGAGTTGTCCTACTACTCCTATTCCTTCTTTCATTATTCTGCCGGCCAATTCATCTTTACCGGTTCCCGGTGCCGCTGAATATATCAAAGTCTTACTGTCAAAGATGCCAAGAACTTTCATTTTCTTAGGACTTGCGTTAATTAAATCCTTTATCAAAAGACTTATTTCTTCCGTTATTTCTATTACATTGTCTCGCGTTACAACTTTAGACTGCTTATATTCTTTTATAGCGCGGAATGCTTTCAATACAGCTTTCTTATTTTTTGCGCTAAGTCCAGAAAGGTCAAGCGATTTTTCATCAATTGCTTTTATCTCTTTTACCATATTCATGAAGTAGAAATATGCCATCTGATACGCAGTCTTATTAAGTTCAGTTTCGAAATTACCGTCATATACCCATTCGTTTATTAACATCTGCGGATATAGAGAGCTTGTAAGTACCTGTACTACTCCTTCTTTTACCCTGTTATATCTTTCTAAGTTATCTTCCTTAGATTCATCTGCTGCATCTTTTGAGAATTCATAATAATCATCTCTGCTGGCAAGCCTTCTATTTACTTCCTTGGCCATTGCTCTTATTTCAGTTTCCATATTCTCAGGATCGCTGAACCCAATTACTTTTCCGGTGGTTCTGTCTATAACAAACCCCATGTCTTTGCCTATTTTTGGATTCGTTTTAAATTTATCGGTTAGAATTTTAAATGTATTTATCCATTCTATTATTTCTCCTATAAATTCAGATGATGCTATAATTTCCATATTAGCATTCTGGGCAGATATGCTGTCTTCTATAATCTTCTTATAATTTCTATATTGTTCAAGCTTCTTTTTCTGCTTTTTATCAAAAGCATATCCTGCTTTCAAAGCAGCATCTACAGCATTCTGCAAGTCAGCATATTTACTACCCATTTTTTCTAATGCTTTAAGAGCATCAGTATTTCTGCCAGAGTTTAAAAGAGTTTCTACTATCTTTATCTCGGATCTTAATTCATCAAATTTTGTTTTTGCAGCCGCAGTTTTTTGTTCTTCAGCAGAAACAGCTTTTGATGCCTGAGGAGCAGCCGTTTCCTGCGAGAAAGTGTCTTCATCGGAAGTTACATCTGCCGGCATATCTTCTGTAGTAGGAGTCTTTAATATTTGTGCATTATATTTTTCGTTATATCTTTTTAATTTTGCATTAAATATTAAGGATTTTATCATTGAATCAGCGGCAATCCATATCTTGCTGAATAAGAAGAATGTTAATTTCAAAATACCGCTTTCTTCATCTATTTTGAATTTATTCATAAATCTCATTTTTTCAGAAGAATACATAATGCCGAAAGAAATTTTTTCTCCTACAAGATTGCCGTCAAAAGAACGCGCCATCATTTTATCGACTTCACTGACAAAGTTCTTTCTCATTTCATTTGTCGTAGGAATATTAAATGATTCAGCTTTACCGTATAAATAAGGAGCATAACTGATTATTTGTCCTTTCCATTCGTTCCAAGCTTTAGGCAATTGTTTTTGAACAGTAGCTTTTGCTCTCTTTTGCAAATATGGCTCCTGCATAACAATTAATTTATTTAATGAAGCCCCTTCATTATCGGCAAGATACTGCTTCATCAATTCAGTGCCCAAAAGCATATTCTCTACCGTAGTAGTAGATTGGGCATCTATTTTTATATTTGCGGCATCAACGCCCTTAACAAGAAGTATTGCATAATATAAAAATGCTTCCGGCATTAAAACTTTATCTCTGGTAGATTTATCCAATAATTTACTTACGGCTATTTCTTCTATTGTTATTCTTCCGTCAGCTATAGCCTGCAAATCTTCAGATGTTAATGCGCCGTTTTTGAAATAGAATTGCGTCCAAGTTTTTTCTTCATCGCCGTTTTTAACAGTTTCTTTGTCTATAATTTTAAATATCTCATCAACCGACTTATCTTCTTTTTGTAATTCTAGTATTCTGCCTGCAATATACTGATCTTTAGCCTGTTTTCTGCCTTTAATAATTCCAAATTTATTTTGAAGTTCCTTCCATAAATCAGTTTGCGATTTAGAAGCTAACCCGTCAAATATTTCATCTATTTTAGCTAAGGCATTAGTATAAGCGGTCATATCTGTTTTTTCTTTCTTTTTATCAATTCTTGTATTTTTCCCGGCTTTCATATCAGCCAAAGTTCCTGTTTCTCTTCCTACGCCGGCTAATATAAATATAGGCTTTTTAGCATTTGCTTTTTTCTTGAGATCCTCATACTTTGCGACAGCTTTTTTATCATCAGGATCAATACCTTTTGCCTTTAATTCTTCTGTAGTAGACGAGTACAATAAATTATATGCGCCTATTGCAACTTTAGGATATTTTGTTCCCAACAGCAATACGGCATCGGAGCTTTCAACTTCCTTAATATCAGGATTTCTTTCACTAAGCCAATTTAATCCTTTATCCAATAAAGAAGAAATTTTAGGATTTAAAACAGTCCAGAAAATTGCCTTAATACCGTCATTAAATGCTCTTACATAAGAACTTCCTCTCGGTGATTTTTTATGAATTATACCTAATGCAACCGCTGCAACCGCTATAGTTGAAAATCCTAGTATTTGTATTACAGGAGCAAGAGCCGGTAAAGCCAACAGAACTATTCCCTCTACAGCTAAAGATCCCAATGCTATCTTTAAAACATTCTTTTCAGATTTTGTGTGATCGGCATTAAAAGTAAACGGGCCGAAAATAAACACAAAAGCCATCATATATACGAAGAATTGTCCTATGAATCCAAAAGGACTTATAGGAGATAACAAAGCTATAACCAATAATCCTATGCCGAATTTAATGCTGGCGGAATATGAGCTGTATAACTCTTTAAATTTCATTTGAGGATATACGATATCTTTTATTCCGCTTGTAAATACGCCTGCTTTTCCTTCAAAAGCTCCAAGAACTTTCTCAACATGCAAAGGTAAAAGACTGACAAAAGTAGAAACCAATGCCCACATAATGCCCATATACTCTTTTATGCCTTTAACTTTGCCGAATCTTTCAACATATAAAGAAACAGTTCCCGAAGATATAGCTTGCGATAACAGGAATCCCGTTGACATAAACAATACACCAAATGCCAAAGGCGCAAAAGGACTGAAACTTAATAATAACGAACCGACAAACATCATAGCGTTAAAGAAAATCGCTATCGGCTTATTAAAATAAAAATTAAAATTATTAAATAAAGTTAATTTTTGTGTCCAGTGCATTTTATCACTCTTCAATAACTGCTGGAAAGGCACAGATCTTGCATAATCCACAACAAGTCCGCCGAATCTTGTTTGGAAAGCAGTTATCGAATCCATTAACATTTCTCTAGGTCTTCCGTTAACTATATACGGCGCATATCCTCCGTGATATCCGTCTTTCAAAGCTTCGCCGGCAGCTCCGGTATCTTCAATATTGGACATATAGTATCCCCATCTGCCAAGGACGCTGTATCTCATAAAACCCGGTCCGTAGAAAGCAAAACTTCCAACCTGCTCATACATAGGTTTTGCTTTATAAGCTTCGGTATTTCTTAAATATTCATTGACTAAATTATCCGAAGACCAACCGCTTCTGTCTGATAAGCTGTAATCTCCGTCAGACATTTTTTCCATTTTAAAGATAATACTTTCTATATCTATTTTTGAAATATCTATTCCCTTATTTGTAAGTTTTGCAGCCAATTCGCTTCTTAAATTCTCAAGTTTTCTTACGGTTTCCGAGGTTTCATTTACATATCTTGACGCCAATTCGGAAGCCGGCCAATCCAATCTGTTCGCCAAACGGATATTTCCGTTTGAATCAACAAATTTAGGAAATATTAATGACATATAATTAATATCATCTAATTTTTTTACGCCTTTTTTCGCAAGCTCCGCTCTCAGATTTCTTATCAATATATTAGTAGCTGATTCCTGCTGAGCAGATAATGTTAAATTATTCCAGACATCTTCAGCGGCAGCATGCGACGCTGCAACAGGAGATACTCCCGCAGTCTTCATATCCAGTTGAGCCAAAGCCCAACCCATATTAGGATCATCGGCAAACTGGCTTGACAATATAGGCAGGAAGAAGAAATGAGAAGGGAAGAAGAAATGATCTCTGTCAAGATTAACGATCATAGCATCATCTTTCCCTGTTGCCGACAGAAATTTTGACATATTTTCATAAGTAATAGACCATTTATCGGTTTTTACGGTCCATTTAGAAGCCGCATCTTTTGCATACTCATCATTCTTATTTCCTTTTGTAGACATAAGAATTCTGATAATACCGTCATCAGATCCGGCGCCGTACTGATTTAATAAATATCCTCTCTTTCCTAATTCTTCAACAATTGCCTTTGCTTCATTGCTTCCGTAATTGCTGCTTGCCTTATCAGGATCTATATCTTCATGAACATGAACAAACATTAACAATGATTTTAATTCTTCAGCAACTTTTTTATCTAATTCTTCTCCTGAATATTTAGAACTCAATTTGTACTTTAAGAAACTTCTTAAAGCAACTTCAGCAGATTTTTCCGCATAAAGCAAAGTCTTTAAATATCCGTCGCTTCTGTAAATTACCCAGTCATATAAAACATCTTTTTCTATCGATGCCATCTTTTTCTCAAGCGCAGATTTCTCTTTGTTTTCAGAATCTGTAAATTTCTCTCCTGCTTCTATAGATCTCAAATATTTTTCATGTAAATATTGATATCTGGTAAATTCATCAGATGATAACAATCCTTTTTTCAAAGCAATTATTGCGATTGTGTCTCTTAACGATGTATTTATATCTGTTAAATTATTTTGTTTTATAAAAGAATCAATATCTTCTATATTTAATTGTTTCAAATATTTATGTACAAATATTGACCAACTGTCAGGGTAAGTTTCTTTCATTGTTCTAAAGCCTGATTTTATAATAGACTTAACAGTTTCTTCTTTTGCCGTTGCTTCACCGTCTAAGAAAGCGACATCCGGTATAATTCTCTTTTTCCCTGTACCTTTTACTATTACAGGCAGCATTTGATCAATCATCAATGAATCCACTTTGTATTTAAAACCTTTTTCTCCGCCGTACTGCTGTAATAAAGACTCTATAAGATTAAAGAATTTAACTATTTCTGACTGTGCCTGTTCACTCAAATTATCAGGGAACTTATTGATATTCTTATCATCTATAAGATTTATCAACTCTTTTGCTTGTACGTCAGTAATCAAATCAAAATCCAATAAAGTATTCTGAACTAAGGCGTCTTTGAAACCGGCTAACAAATATCCGTTATTTCTTATTATGTTCAATTTTTTCGCATCTATCTGCTTTATTGATGTAATAGTTGATACTTTGCCTTCCTGATGGTATGCCGTACCTTTCGCAGCCATCATAAAATTCCATACGGTATTCCATAACATTAAAACTGTCATGAATAAAATAGGCCCTGCAACTATCCAGGCTATTGCAGGCAATACAGGGATTGCAAATAGTAATGTAGGAACTACTATTAATACGCTTAAAACACCGTATATTGCAAAGAATTTTTTGTACATTGATATATTTTCTTTCAATATAGGATCTTTAACATCGCCTTTATATTCTTTCGCAGATTTTATCATCTCGACAAACATCTTAGGGATTTCGATAAATCTGAATTTTAAGAACGGCGCAAGTCTTAACATCCAATGTCCTATTATATACCAGCCGCTGGCTAATACTACAGGTGCAAAGAAACTACTCAAAACAAGACCGACTGTTAATGTACCTGATACAGTCAAAACTCCAAATACGCCGAAGCCTATAGCAGCGACAGCAGCTACACCCATTGTTACTTTATTTATAATATTTGCCAAACGTTTTGTCTGTTCATCTTTCTTTTCCTGAGCTTCATCTTTTTTCTTTGATGTCACTTTTTCTGCAATTTTTGCCTGCGCAGAAATCCAATGATTAAAGACAAATAAAGAACTTAATAATAGTCCTATGCCGAAAGAAGCTATAAACGGCAATGCGGGAATGGCGGCAGCTAAGACTCCTGCAAAAATAAATGCTCCGGAGATAACCCATACTGCTCTAATAATTCTGTTTAATACAGGAGTTATAACAGGATATCTAGGCTGATCAATTCCTCTTGATTTGTATTCCTTAGCCAGCCATTTCCTCATAGGAGTAAGAATTTCTTCTGCTTTTTTCATAATAGCCTGAGCTTTTTTCAATTTTTCATCAGAATTATTCTCAGCCACAAAAGCAGATACTTCATTGAAGTATTTAGTCAAACTATTTTCAACCATAGGGTCATGAATATTTTTATATGCAAGTAATTCTTTATCTTTTTGTTCTTTGGTAAGAGAAGCGTCTTTATTTAATTCTTCTTTTTTATTTTCCACGCCTTCCAAATAATATTTAAAGACTGTTTTAAGATCAATATCCGACATTGTATAATCCGCTTCGTCTTTTATATCTCTTAAAATACCCTCGCCTTTCATATCTTTGCCCCATTTAGTCTGCTGGTCGGTTATGCAAAGATGTAAAAGATATACAATATCTTTCAAGATATAATTCTCAATAAAATCAAGTCTTGCATCAATATTTTCGGATGCTGATATTTTTTCGGCCTTTTCTCTTATTGACTTATAATCATCAACATCTTTCAAATATCTGTCAGTAAGAACTACAGGGTCTTCATAGAACAATGATGTTAAATAGTCATTATAATCACCTAACAACCTCATATGTTTATTTATTCTTGAAATTCTCAAATTAATATCTGCTTTTTTATCATCTATTAATTTTTCGGTCTTAGTTTTAACTATTTCTTCTGTCTTTTCTTCTTTAATAGGTTCTTGAGGAGGAACTCCCTCTTCTTTTTCTATCTTAACTTTTGACTGTTTTCTAAATTTTCTAGGTTTGAATACCGTATTTGCAAGACCTTTTGCAGTTAAAAACAAAGCTATAGGCAAAACAACCGTAAATACTAACAAGAAACCTGAGATAGTACCCATAAACGGAACCAAATTTTGTCTTTTCTGCGTATCAAAAATGTTTGCAAGCAGAGTATTGCCTGAATGATATTTAAGCAGCACTTTTACATACTCTACAACGGAATCAGAAAATGAAGAAAATTCGTAGTCAACATATACTATCGGAGCAAATTTGCTTTCAACATTATATTTATGCACACCGTTTTCAAAATACATTCCTGATCTTTCAGCCAAGCCGGCAGCTTCTTCCATAGTATCTACTACAATTATACCGTCACCGTCTTCATCCAATGAAGGATCTATCTGATTACCGTAAATCATATTGTCTACTGCTTCTGTTATTGTATTATCCTGATCAACGGAATAAATAAAATAACATCCAGGATGGTCTTTAATTAAAACAGTATAATGTTTCTGATATAAAACTTCTGTTCCGTCATCTTTAATCAAATATGTCTCGGAAGGGAATCCTTTTGAATCATAATATAACTTTGTAGCATTTTCCCAAAGCTGTCCTTTTAAAATTTTACCCTTAAACGGAAGTCCTTCAAAAATCTGGTAATTAGATGTTCCGTTATAATTATATGCGCTCTCATCAATAGCTCTTGTATTCCATTTTTGGCTTTCGACGTCATACACTAATATATTTTTCCCGTTTGAAGTAGCGGTAAAGTTATCGCTCATAGAAGATTCTTCAAGTTTCGTTACGCCTTTATTTACGGAAGTACTGCCGTCTTCATTTAAAGTAAGATACTTAGTAACGTCAAAACCTAAATTTTCGTCATAAACGCATGTTACGGTATTCGTTGCATATCCCAATAATTCGCTTACATTTAAAAAGCTTACAGATGTATTTGAATTATAGAAACTGAAAGTTACATATCTAGGCTCGCCTGACAAATTTCCTTCGTCATCCAAAGAATACCCGTCAAAAGAGAGAACTCTTCTTCCATATCCGTCCGTAGCAGTTACGCTCGCTTGTTTTATATTTCTGTCGGTTAAATCTATTTTTTCTATCGAAGATATGTTCTCCGACAAATCTTCAGTATTCAAATCAATTTTAATAGTATCTGCAAATTCTATGGTTTTGAATCTGAATATTGCAGATTCTGTTATATTAGAATCATTATAAGAAGACGTTACAGTTCTGTCTATATAATCAGACTCTCTTAAAACAACCCATGAATCGCCGTCTTTAACAAGAGAAATTGACCGCTTTGCGATTCCAAATTCATTATAATCAAAATAAAAATCCGCGGTTATAGGATTACCGTCTTGATCCAATTCATAAGAAGCCAGAGTCTGCCCCTGTAAATTTCTGAAAATTTTAACATCTTTTTCAAAATTTATGTCTTCATCGAAAACTTTTACGGTATATTCAACCAACTGATTTTCAAGACTAAAAGAATCAATTTTGCTTTCGCTGACTACTTTTGAAGTTCCGTCAACCGAGTATGCTGTAGTTAAAGTATAACTAGGTATTTCCAAAAACTTATGCAATGTGTCTGTATAAGTAAATTCCTCGGTTCTTGTCAATCTGTACAAGCTGTTGCCGTCAACTTCCAAATTCAACAAGTCCTCTACAGTTGAAGGCTGCTGTTCTTTTATGGCTTCCAATAATGTTTCCTGAGAAAATACAGCAGTGCCGTCTGGAGACAAATAATATCTCTTTAACAATGCATTCTCATCATTAGGATCCCTTTCTTCTATAAAAGCTGAACGTTCATAATAATCAATAACTAAAGTTTTATTATCAGATATTGCAACTAAGCTGACCGGATCTGCATTTACATCAGACATTGTATATCTGATACCTGTCTTAATTCCGTCTTCTTCCAATGAGAAATCAACAAAACCGTCAGTAGTTATTTTTATAACAGGCTGTTCTATGCCCTGATAATAAATACTCCAGCCGGTTAATATAACATTTCCGTTTTCATCAAGCGTTTGTTCTTTTGCAAATGTTAAATTATCAAGCAATACCTGTATTTTATCCAATTTAATTTTACCGTCGGAATCAATTATAGATTCTCCGTTTTCATCAACCATTTGGCTTGCAAAATTAGAGCCGAACGAATATTCCGAAATAGCCTTCTCTACTAATTCTTGCAAAACCGACGATTGCAAATCTGCATCTTGTGAAGCTTGAGCATAATTCATACCGTCAAATGTTTTAACGACATTACCGCTTGTTTGATAATAAAATTCATCATTTGAGCTGTTATAAACTTCTTTACCGACAAAAACTGAGCCGTTTGTATATGTTACGCCATCACTATCGTCTAAATAAGAATATGTAGCGGTAATCATTCCTTCTTCATCAACTTCAGATGTCATTCTTATATTGTTAGAATACCACTTATTCCCTTTCTTTATTATTGAAGTGTCTTCAAAACCTGAAACAATAGAACTAGCTTCATCATTTGATAATGTCGTACTTTGCTGGTTAATAACCGCGCCGCTGTCATCATAAGTGTAAATTATTCCGGTTAATGTTGTTTTTGTTCCTTCCGAATAAGCATATAAATCATCTGTCGCTATTTTTACCTCTATTTCATTGCCGTCTCTCAATATATGACAAACAGTATTAATAGGTATAAAAATTCTTGATGGAGATATTATTCCTCCCTGTCCGTCTGCAAAAGCTTCAGCCTCGGCATCTTTCATATTATAATAGTCGCTATAATTTATTTCTACTTTCTGACCATTATAA
>Ga0265294_10003241_pt1 | contig 20911 bp, 12 predicted proteins | sample MunlanPumphouse3_FD_192504 | JGI IMG/M metagenome (GOLD analysis project Ga0265294, IMG submission 192504) | Groundwater microbial communities from a municipal landfill in Southern Ontario, Canada - Pumphouse #3 | ecosystem: Environmental > Aquatic > Deep subsurface > Groundwater | place...
GCGGCTTCAAAACATCAAATACCATGGAAAAACAACAATCAGTAGCCATTTTATGCGGTGGCGGTCCCGCTCCGGGAATCAATACCGTAGTATGTACCATAACAAAAACGTTCATCACAAAAGGATACAGGGTAATAGGACTCCACGGGGGGTATACCGGTTTGTTCTGCAAAGAGAAATGCCGTCAGGAAGATCTCGATTTCGACAAAGCGGACATGTTATTCAACAGAGGTGGTTCTTATTTGAGGATGAGCCGTTTTAAACCCACTGCGCAGGATTTCGAAGAACGTTTTAATCTGGATTTTTTCAAAGACAACAACGTAAAATTACTGGTGACTGTCGGAGGTGACGATACGGCATCCACTGCCAATCGCATTTCCAAATTCCTGGTTGAAAAACAGTACAATATAGCAAACATTCACGTACCCAAAACCATCGACAACGACCTCCCCTTGCCGGAAGGTATTCCCACATTCGGATACCAGAGCGCCAAAGCCCAGGGAACAGATCTGGGACGTACCGTATATGAAGATGCCCGTACCAGCGAAAACTGGTTTATTGTAACAGCCATGGGACGCACCGCAGGCCATCTGGCTTTCGGGATTGGCTCGTCCTGTCATTTCCCGATGATCGTTATTCCGGAAATGTTCTACAAAACCGAATTGACCACAGAAAAGATCGTTAACCTCATCATTTCTTCCATTATCAAGCGTCAGCTGCGAAACATTCCTTACGGAGCCGCCATGATATCGGAAGGCGTTTTTGAATTCCTGTCAGAAGAAGATGTAAAGAATTCAGGCATTGCCTTCACATATGACGACCACGGCCATCCCGAACTGGGCAAGGTTTCCAAATCGCATATCATCAACGAGATGGTGGAAAAGAAACTTAAGGCACTGGGTATTAAGGTTAAAACGCGTCCGGTAGAAGTCGGGTACGAAGTAAGATGTATCACCCCAAAATCGTATGACCTGGAATATTGCTCCATGCTGGGAATGGGTGTTTACGAACTCTTTATTAAAGGAGTAAGCGGTTGTATGGTCTGCCGTGACGGTAACGGAAAGATCATTCCCCTCTTCCTTCAGGACCTGCAGGACCCGGTCACCGGAAAAATTCCTCCACGCCAGGTTAATATGAAATCACACGAAGTCCAGTTTTATATGCGTCACATTATGGACTACATAACCAAAGAGGACTACGAGGCTGCCAAGGCACTCATCCCCAATCCCGAGGAATTCGACTTCCATAAGATCCTGAAATTTTAACTGAATTCCGGAAATAAAAAAAGCTGCCCGAATGAGCAGCTTTTTTTGTTTCCATAAATCTTTACAGTTGCGGACCGGAAGCTACCAATGCACGGGCAGCATCGTTATCGCAATATTGTTCAAAATCCTTAATGTACTTGGCAGCAAGCTTCTTGGCCTTTTCAGTCCATTCATCAACATGGGCATACGAATCGCGGGGATCCAAAATGCCTTCGCTTACGTTGGGCAGCGTAGTAGGAACTGTCAGGTTCATAACAGGAATATGTTTGGTAGGCGCTTTTTCAATGCTTCCGTCCAGGATAGCATCAATAATTGCGCGTGTGTCCTTGAGGGAGATCCGTTTGCCGGTACCGTTCCATCCGGTGTTCACCAGGTAAGCCTTTGCTCCGTGCTCTTTCATTTTCTTAACCAGGTTCTTTGCATAAATAGTAGGATGAACGGTCAGGAAAGCTTCGCCAAAAGCAGCCGAAAAAGAAGGAACGGGTTCCGTAATACCGCGCTCTGTTCCGGCCAGCTTGGAAGTATAACCGCAAAGGAAGTGATACTGGGCCTGATTTTCATCCAGAATAGAAACCGGAGGCAATACACCGTAAGCGTCGGCAGAAAGATAGATAACTTTCTTGGCATGACCTGCCTTTGAAGGCAATACAATCTTATTGATAAAGTATATAGGATAGGAAACACGAGTATTTTCGGTAACTGAGCCGTCAGCAAAGTCGGGAGTTCCGTCGGGAAGGATGGTCACGTTCTCGAGTAATGCATCACGACGAATGGCTTTCCAGATATCCGGTTCTTTCTCCTGGGAAAGGTCTATACATTTGGCATAGCAGCCGCCTTCGTAGTTAAATACTCCGTGATCGTCCCAGCCGTGCTCGTCATCACCAATCAGGTAACGTTTGGGATCTGCAGACAAAGTAGTCTTTCCGGTACCGGAGAGTCCAAAGAATACGGCCACGTCGCCGTTGTCGCCCACATTGGCCGAACAGTGCATAGAAGCAATACCCTTCAGCGGCAGGTAGTAGTTCATCATGGAGAAGATACCCTTCTTCATTTCACCGCCGTACCAGCTGCCTCCTACAACGGACATACGTTCCGTGAGATTGAACACCACAAAAACTTCTGAATTCAGACCCTGTTCTTTCCAATTAGGATTTACGGCTTTGGACGAGTTAATCATCACAAAATCGGGCTCTCCGTAATTCTCCAGCTCATACCCGGAAGGACGAATAAACATGTTGGTCACAAAATGAGCCTGCCAGGCTACTTCCATAATAAAGCGTACTTTAAGGCGGGTATCTGGATTTGTACCGCAAAATGCATCAACCACATAGAGTTTCTCCTTATTGGACATTTGTTTCTGAGAAATGGCTTTAAGAGATTTCCATACTTCAGTAGAAACGGGTTTGTTGATTTTTCCGTCCCACCAGATGGTGTTTTCGGTAGTGGCATCCTTAACAATGTATTTATCTTTTGGGGAACGTCCGGTGAAAATACCGGTCTTTACATTTACCGCTCCCAAATTGGATAACACGCCTTTTTCGAAACCTTCGTTCGAGGAATCCATTTCCGCCTGGTACAATTCCTCGTAAGACGGATTGTAAATGATTTTCCCTACATTCTCAATACCATACTTTGATAAATCAATTTTGCTCATAATCAATTAATTAAATATATATTTTATTAATAAAACCCTTTTTTTCCAAGTTGCGAAGATAGTCATTTTATTTATCTTTGCAAGATAGAAATATGAGCAAAAATTATTCCGAAATATTCAGGGAAACGTTATTCCGATACTGGGGATATGCTACCTTCCGTGAAGGTCAGGAAGATATAATATTTTCTGCCTATCACGGGACGGACACCTTAGCGCTCCTGCCCACCGGCGGGGGAAAATCCATTTGCTTCCAGATCCCGGCCCTCTTGCGCGAAGGGATCTGTATAGTCATCTCGCCGCTCATTGCCCTCATGAAAGATCAGGTGGAACAGCTTAGCTCAAGGGGAATCAAAGCGTTGGCCGTGCATTCCGGCATGAGCAGTTACGAGATAGACATTACCCTGGACAACGCCGCCTATGGGCCCTATAAATTCCTGTACATATCACCGGAAAGGCTGGGAACCGATCTTTTTCGTGCCCGTGTGCAAAAAATGGCTCCCGGCATGCTGGTGGTTGACGAAGCACACTGTATCTCACAATGGGGCTATGATTTCCGGCCTTCATACCTTCGGATAGCCGAATTTCGCGAGAGTTTTCCCGATATTCCCATCCTTGCCCTCACTGCCACAGCCACTCCCCAGGTTGCCTCGGACATTATGGAAAAGCTCCGCTTTAGAAAAGAACATAAGCTAATTCAAACTTCCTTTGAGCGTAAGAATCTGGCCTACATTGTGAGAAAAGCCGAGGATAAACTGGGTCAGGTGCTCCGGATTGCACAGGGTGTGGGCGGTTGCGGCCTGGTATATGTCAGGGAGCGGAAGAAAGCCGAGGATGTGGCCGAGTTTCTGCTTTTTAACGGGGTAAAAGCCGATGCCTACCATGCGGGTATGAACGCTACCGCCCGGACTGTAAAGCAGGACGAATGGAAAAATGGAAAAACCCAGGTCATGGTGGCCACCAATGCGTTTGGGATGGGTATAGACAAGCCCGATGTCCGTTTTGTCTGCCATTACGATGTCCCCGATTCGCCGGAGGCGTACTTCCAGGAAGCCGGAAGGGCGGGCCGTGACGGACAAAAAGCCTATGCCGTACTCCTGTATGCCCCGTCCGATGCCAAACGCATGCAGCAGATCTATTCTATCTCGTTCCCCGAACCTGCTTTTATCAAAGAAACATACCAGAATCTATACAGTTTCCTGGAGCTGGGTTACGGCGAGGGGGCCGGCCGCCAGTTCGACTTCAACCTCTCCGAATTCGCCAAACGACAAAAGCAATATCCCCTTACCCTGTGGTATGCCCTTCAATGCCTGGAACAGGAAGGGTATCTCTCCCTTACCGAAGAGCTGGACAATCCCTCTCGGATCATGTTCACTGTAAACAGGGATGAACTGTACCGTATTCAGATAGCCAAACCGCAACTCGACACGTTTATTAAAGTACTTTTACGAACCTATACCGGTCTGTTCAACGGATTTGTTTCCATTGACGAAGAATACCTGGCCAATATCAGCCGGAACGCAAAAACCGTGGTTATGGAATTCCTCATGCAACTGTCCAGACTCGGCGTACTCTCATACATTCCCCGCAAGAAAGCGCCACAGGTATTCCTGCATGGGCAAAGACTCGAGCCGGGAAATGTGTACCTGAACCCGGTGCATTTTCTGCAACGTAAAGAAGCGTATGCAAAACGTATGGAAGCCATGCTCAACTACGCTCAGTCCGAATGGCCCTGTCGCAGCAAGCAGCTGCTGGCCTACTTCGGAGAAGGCAAGGCGGAGGATTGCGGTATCTGCGATGTATGCATTGGGCGTCAGCAGGGCGAAAACGCCAAAGAAACCTTCTATCGGATTGCCGATTCCATAAGGGAGCAACTCAGAAAAGGGCCGGTGCACGTACACCAGATAGATCTCCTGTTCTCGGAATCGACAGACCAGGTTATGTCCGTGCTGCGCTCCATGACCGATTCGGGCGAAGTGATCCTTAACGGCGATATACTTCAGAACAATAATAAGATTACCAAGTAAAATTATATCTTTGCGTGATGAACCGTAAAGAAGCGACGGCACGCATACTTCAGTTACAACAAGCTATCAATGAGCATAATAAAAATTATTATGTGCTCAATTCGCCTGTTATTTCCGATTTTGAATTTGACCTGCTTCTGCAGGAGCTCTCCGCCCTGGAAAAGAGGTTTCCCGGGCTGGCATCGCCCGACTCTCCCACCAGTAAGGTAGGGAGCGACATTGGGGAAGCATCACAGGGTTTCCGGCAATATCCTCATGATTACCCCATGCTCTCGCTGAGTAATACATACGATAAGGAATCCCTCTTTGAGTTTGACAACCGGGTAAGAAAAACGGCCGGGGACGAAGTAGATTATGTATGCGAACTAAAATTCGACGGCACGGCCATTTGCCTCAAATACAAAAATGGTGAGCTGGAACGTGCTCTTACCCGGGGCGATGGCACAGTAGGCGACGATGTCACCCGAAACGTATTATCCATCCCTTCCATTCCCCGGAAACTTCCCCTGCTTACGGAATGTCAGGTGCCCTACCCGTCTGTTTTTGAGATCCGGGGCGAGATACTTATGCCTTTCAGCAGCTTTGAACGTATAAACAGGGAACGGGAAGAATCCGGCGAACCGCTGTTTGCCAATCCCCGGAACGCTGCCTCCGGAACACTTAAATTGCTTTCTCCGGAAGAAGTGGAAAAGCGCGGACTCGATTGCTATCTGTACCACTTCATTGCAGAAAACAATACTTTTGCGACCCATTCCCAGGCAATGGAAGCCGCCCGCACATGGGGTTTCAGGATCTCCTCACATACCCGTCTGTGCCGCAGCCTGCAGGAAATATACGATCTTCTGGACCAATGGGAAGTTGAACGGACTACGCTGCCGGTGGCGACCGACGGAGTGGTTATTAAAGTCAATTCCTTTGCATTCCAGCGTGCCCTGGGTATGACCGCCAAAAGTCCACGGTGGGCTACTGCCTATAAATTCAAAGCCGAGCAGGCCTGTACCCCTCTGCTCTCGGTAGATTTCCAGGTGGGCCGGACCGGCGCCGTAACACCGGTAGCCAATCTTCAACCCGTATTCCTTTCGGGCACAACCGTAAAAAGAGCCTCTCTGCACAATGCAGATCAGATAGCCCTCCATGATATTCGGCTGGGTGACCATGTTTACGTAGAAAAAGGGGGCGAAATCATCCCCAAGGTTGTGGGCGTGGCATTAGAAAAAAGGCCTCCGCATACCGTCCCGTTCCAATACATAACACATTGTCCCGAATGCGGCACCCTGCTGCTCCGCGATGCTCAGGAAGCAAAGCACTATTGTCCCAACCGCTGGGAATGCCCTCCGCAAATCAAAGGACGCATTGAACATTTTATGAGCCGCAAGGCCATGAACATACTGGGTGGAGAAGCCCTGGTTGAGCAGCTTTACAGCAAAGGCATCGTCCATGATCCGGCCGATCTGTACATCCTTACCCCGGACGATCTGGAACAACTGAGTAACTGGGGGGATAAATCCACTCAAAACCTGCTAAGCAGTATTGAAGCTTCAAAAGAAGTTCCTTTTTTCCGTTTCCTGTATGCCATTGGTATTCCGTTCGTAGGCGAGACAACGGCAAAATACCTGGCTTCTCACTTTGGCTCACTTCAGGCGCTGGGAGAAGCCGGTGAAGAAGAACTGAAGAATGCACCGGAAATAGGTGAGATCATTTCCCGTTCCATCATTGACTTCTTTACTTCCGAGAAGAACCGGAGAATGCTTGAAAGACTTCGCGACTGCGGTTTGCCGGTATCTCAGACGGCAGAAGAAATAAAACGGCTGTCAGACCGACTGAAAGGTCTGAATATTGTCATCTCGGGAAACTTCTCACGTTCCAGGGAACAAATAAAACAAATGATAGAATCTCACGGCGGAAAAGTATTAAGTTCCGTTTCTTCCAATGCCAGTTATGTGCTGGCCGGAGAGAAAATGGGTCCCGCAAAAAAACAACAGGCTGTCAGATTGAATATACCTCTGATCACAGAAGATGACTTTATGGCGCTCCTGGGCGAAAACCCCCATGGGGGCACACTTTTTGAAACGAATAAACAACCTACAATCTTTTAATATGGTTACAAAGATCCTTCAGACACTTTACCGTATTGGTACAAATGACCGGAAAAAACAACTATTTGAAAACAACTGGCCCCTGCCATACGGGATTGCTTACAATTCCTACCTGATCCTCGATAAAAAAACAGCTCTGCTGGACACTATTGAATACGGAAGCGACCGCAATTATCTGGAAGAAGTATCACGCACCCTGGACGGTCGCCCGCTGGATTACCTGGTAATCCATCACATGGAGCCGGACCATGCCGGTATGATAGGAGACATTCTTAAGACCTACCCCTCTGTAACCGTGGTGGGCAATACCAGAACACTTAAGCTTATGGACGCCTATTTCCCCTGTACAGAAGGTATTGCCATGCAGGAAGTCAGGGACGGAGAAATGCTGTCACTCGGTTATCACAATCTTCAGTTCCTGTTCACTCCCATGGTCCACTGGCCTGAATCCATGATGAGCTATTGCGTTACCGCAAACATTCTTTTTTCGCAGGATGGATTCGGTTCGTTCGGCACGCTGGACGGAGGCATTTTTGACGATGAAATTGATCTCGTCTTTCAGAAAGAAGAAATGCTTCGCTATTATACAAATATCATAGGAAGGTTCTCTGCGCAGGTGCAAAAAGCACTTGACAAAGCCGCTCCCCTGCCTGTCCAGATGATTTGTCCCATACACGGACCGGTGTGGCGTACCGACCCTGCCACCGTATTCGGCTGGTATGCTCAGTGGGCCGCCCATAAAGCAGAAAAAGGAGTGGTTATGGTGTATTCCAGCATGTACGGAAATACCGAATCAAGCGCAGATTACCTGGCCAGAAAGCTGGCCGAACAAGGCATCAAAAATCTGAGAATATATAATGCATCGACCCTGCATCCTTCCTTCATCCTCAAAGAAATATGGAAGTACCGCGGAGTAATCCTGGGGTCCTGCTCGTACAATACCGGCATGCACCCTGCCATGCAGCATCTCTGCCATGAACTGGAAATGGTATCGCCCAAGAACAAACAACTGGCTATTTTTGGCGGTTATTCATGGAGCGGCGGAGGGTTGAAAAACCTGCAGCTTTTTGCCGATAAAATGATCCAACAGCATCAGTGGAAACTTACCGAACCTTCGCTTGAGATCATCGGACACCCCACTCCGATGGAATTATCCCAGTTCGACCAACTGGCTGAAACTTTTGCCGCAACACTATAAATACTACATAAAGACACCGTTTTGGATTCGTCTCAAAAAATAGATGCCGCTTTTGATCAGCTGCGGAAAAGCAGCCTCAAACGTTGTGCCAGTCAGGAAGAATACGAACTGGTATTGCGTGCGTTCAGTTTTGCCAGAGAGGCCCACAAGAACCAAAAGCGCATATCGGGCGATCCCATCATCCTGCATTGTATAGACGTGGCTCTTATTGTGGTCAATGAAATCGGGCTCGGGTGTAAATCCATTGTAACAGCCCTGCTTCACCATATTTTTACCGATACTGATTATTCCAGAGAAGAGATCGCAGGCCTGTTCGGCAGCAAGATCACCAGTCTGGTGGACGGATTGGGCAAACTGGAGAAAGTCTTTGCCACCCAGGACAAGACCCAGGCCGAAACCTTCAAGCAGATGCTCCTTACCGTAAACGACGATGCACGCGTTCTTCTCATTAAGCTGGCGGACCGTCTTCACAACTTACGTAATATTGAGGAACTGCCGGTAGAAAAAAGGGCCCGGAACCTGGGGGAGTCAATGTATATATTTGCCCCCCTTGCTCATCAGCTGGGCCTGTATACAATTAAATCCGAGATAGAAAATATCTGGATGAAATACGTAATGCCTCAGGAATACAGAGACATAGAGGCCAAAGTACAGACAGAAACAGGCCGCCGCGGTCCGGGTATTACAAACGATTTTATTACCCCAATCAAAGAATTCCTGGACCTGGAAGGCTACAGATATACCATAAGCACACGCATTAAAACGCCTTATTCCATATGGAATAAAATGCGCAAGCGCAACGTCCCCTTCAGCGAAGTCTATGACCTTTTTGCCGTTCGCATTGTATTCGAACCCAAAGACCTCAATCCCGAGGCGGAACACCGTGAATGCTATCATATTGAAGAACTTCTGAACGAACGATGGACACCAAATCCTCAAAGGCGTCGTGACTGGCTTAAAGAAACAAAGGATAACGGGTACGAAGCGCTCCACTCCACCTATATGACCCCTTCCGGTAACTGGATTGAAGTTCAGATAAGGAGCAAAAGAATGGACGACCTGGCTGAATACGGTCTGGCTGCGCACTGGAAATATAAAGGGATCAAACCCGAAACTAACGGAGTAGACAGCTGGCTTTCCAAAGTGCGTGAAACGCTCGAAGACAAGGACACAAATGCCATGGAGTTCTTTGATTCGTTCCAGGCGGGAAACCTGGCTACAGCACTCTATGTGTTCACTCCCAAGGGCGAAATGCGCATTCTTCCCAAAGGATCAACTGCACTGGACTTTGCCTACTATATTCACTCTCAGGTCGGAAATCATGCACTGGCCGCAAAGGTCAACCAGCAGCTTGTATTGCTTTCCACCGTGTTACAGGGAGGCGACCAGGTAGAGATCATTACCTCAGAAGCCCCGCAAATCAGACCTGAATGGCTTGGCTGCATTCATACTACCAAGGCAAGAACCCTCATAATTGACGCCCTGAGCGATAACGGAAAGAACTGTATAGGCAACGGCCGCGATTTGCTAAACAAGAAATTGGAGGAACTGGGAATCAAATCCCATTCCCGTCTCATTCAGAAACTCATGGCTTCATACCAGACATCTTCCAAGGAAGAAATGTACGCCAAAATAGGTGCGGGAGTCATTGATCTAAAGGATCTTAAAGAGATATTGCGCAAAGGAATGCATGTAAAAAAAGTGGTAAGCTGGGTACCGGTCCCGGACTGGAGGCGGCGTAAAGACTTCAATGCCTATCATTTTGCCTCGTGCTGCCGTCCCGTACCTGAAGAGCCGCTTGTGGGTTTCATAGATAAATCGGGCGATCTCTATATCCATGCTCAATCCTGCAAAAAGGTAAAAGCACTCCAGCGACTGCACAGGAACGACAATGCAACCGTAGAAGTTGTATGGAAAAAACAACGGGTGCCATCTACCCTGTCTACGTTAAGCCTGCGCGGAAACGACCGGATGGGAATCATTCACGATATTACCCGCGCCGTGACACTGGAAATGTGTGTAAACATCCGTAAAATGAACGTGATCACCCACGATAATATATTTGAAGCCGAGATTGAGGTTTATGTTCAGAATAAAAAAGATCTCGAAAATCTAATGGTTCAGCTGCTTGCGCTCAAAGGTATTGAATCGGTAACTCCCGTATAAAAAATGAAAAAGAAGATCCATATAGTCCTGAACATACTGTTTTGCTTGTTATTTGCAGCAAGTCTGTATTTACCAGCCGGATGCGCCAATACTTCAGCTGCGCCCTCCGGAGGTTCCAAAGACAGCATTCCTCCCGTATTGCTGGAAACATTTCCTGAAGTCAACGCAACACGGGTAGACACTTCAATCAAGAGAGTGGAACTTGTTTTCAATGAATATGTTAAACTTGTAGATCCAAACAAGAACATCATTTTGTCTCCTCCTCAGGAAAAAGCACCGGCTATTCGTACCAAGGGAAAAGGCATTGTGGTGGATTTCAAGTACCCGCTTAAGCCTAACACATCTTACAGCCTCTATTTTGGAGCCGCCATACAGGACAACAACGAAGGAAACCTCTTTCCGGCCTTCGCCCTGGGATTTTCTACCGGAGAGACTGTGGACTCGCTTATGTACTCCGGCGTTGTAGTGAATGCCTCCACCCTGCTTCCCATTGACAATGCCACCGTCCTTCTTCACCTTAATCCATCCGACACATCACTCACAAGCTGCCTTCCCGTTGCCGCCACCCGGACAGATAAATACGGCTATTTTGTGCTTCGCAACCTTAAAGATACCAGTTACACACTTTACGCCCTGGAAGATCAGAATAACAACTACCGCTACGAACAGACCGGCGGAGAACTCATCGGGTTCCTTAAGCAAACCGTACGGCCTACAAAAGTAATGTTCCCCTACGCTCCGGAAATTCAACCCTATTTTCAGAACGATACCGCCGGACTGCTTCGTCGTCCTATAGAAACGGGTGTTTATCTTTTTAAGGAACGCAGTACCCGGCAAGCCATACGTAATTACGAGCGGGTCCGTCCCAGAGGCCTTGCGATAAAATTCGGAGCAGCCGATCCCGAGATCCTGAGCGTTATTCTCCCCGGCATCGATTCTACCGAAATTATCCGCCAGCACAATTATTACAGAGACAGTATCATTTACTGGATTACTACCGCCAAAATCCCCGATACCCTGGCCATGTACCTTACTTACAAGGCTACGGACGACACCCTTAACAAGCTCATTTCCAGGATAGATACATTAAAATTCATACCCTATACAGACCCCGAGGAAGTAAAGAAAGAGCAGGATGCCGCTTCCGATGCGCCTCCCGGAGGAGGCCGGGGCAAAGCCGAACGGGGCATAAAAGCACCACCTTCCATGAAACCGGACAGAAAGGTTCTGAGTTATACATCCAAAGTTATGCCCGAAGTCATACAACAGGAAGGCATTCTGCTGACTTTTAAAGATTTGCTTATTGAAGAAGATTTTAGTGCATTACGTCTTTGGCATAAATCACCCAAGGGCGATACTGTACCCGACTCCTTTACCTACAGCCGCGATTCACTCGATTTTTGTCTCTACAGGATAATTCCCGGGGGAAAGAACCTCGAGGGAACCGACTACGAGCTGCACATACCAAAAGATGTTTTTAAAGATGTGAACGGATATCCAAACGATTCACTCATTGTAAAGTATACGACTTTAAAATCGGACGACTTTGGGGCTTTCATTTTTACCCTTAACAACGTGCCCTCTCCCCTTATAGTTGAATTAATGAATGACACCCGTTCTCAGGTATTACGTACGCTTCACGTCAAATCGGACACTATCGTTACGTTCCCCTATATTAAGGCGGGCAAATACTCCCTGCTCATTACAGAAGACCTGAACGGCAACGGCATATGGGACACCGGGAGCCTTTCAAGAAACCTGCAGGCAGAAAGAGTCCGTGTGTTTAAGCTCCCCGGCGGCAACACGGCTATTGACTTAAAGGAAAAAATGGAACTCACCCAGACCATAGATATAGCACAATTACTGAATGAGAATGTCACACTTACTATTCCCGATAAATCTAAAAAATAACCTGCCCGCGGTCTTGCTTCTTTGCCTTACCCTTGTCACCGTTCCATTAAGTGCCCAGGAGATCACCAGAGTAAAAAAGGAAAGGAAGCTTCCTGTGAAGCAACATATGATTGGAGTGAGGGGAACTTACGCCCTCACCGGCGTTCATTTCAATCCCGACAGAAAACAAGAAACAGTCCCTGGTTACCGGAACGGATCCCTGCTCTATACTTATTATCATGATCTCTGGGGCACCATGCCATATTTTGGGGTCCAGACCGGAGTAACATACTGTCAGTCGGGATACAAAACACCTTCTCTGCAAAGAATTTACGACGTTATTCAGGTTCCGCTCATTGCACAGTTCCATATAGACTTCTGGAAAATGCGCCTTCTCATAAACCTGGGTTGCTTTGGCGGATACCGGATGAGTGCGGTCGATTTTACGGAAGAATATCCTGCCGGCACACCGGTTGTTTTTGATGTGAATCACCACTACGCAGACTACGGGCTTCAGGGCGGAGGCGGACTTGCGTTTAGCTTCCATCCTTTTGAAATTCAGGTTGAATGCAACTATCAGTACTCCATGTCGCTTATTGAAAACCCTGCCCTGTACAGCAACGAAGTATATACCTACGGGTACCCCAATCAGCTGATGTTCTCTCTGGCTCTCTTTATTCACCTCTGAACATGAACACACACACCGTATATGCCGGTCAATGCGCCATTGGGGGCGGTCACCCGCTCTCGGTGCAGACCATGTGTACCACAGATACTCTCGACGTTGAGACCTCTTTGGCTCAGTGTACCCTGCTGGCAAACTCCGGAGCACAGCTCATTCGCCTAACCACACAGGGATCGGCCCAGGTAGAGGCTCTGTCCCGTATCAAAGCAGGCCTGAGAGCATCGGGCATTGACACACCCCTGGTGGCCGACGTGCATTTCTCGGCCCGCGTTGCCATAGAAGCCGCCAAAGTAGCGGAGAAAGTCCGTATCAATCCGGGGAACTTCTCTCCGGATCCTTCACAAGCGCGCGACCTGCTGCTGGAACTCATACATACCTGTAAAGAACACCATACAGCGTTACGCATTGGCGTAAACCACGGATCATTGTCTGCCCGCGTCATGGAAGCTTACGGCGACACTCCCTATGGTATGGCGCAGGGAGCTATGGAATACCTGTGTATTTGCCGTGACGCAGGCTTCGACCAGGTAGTAGTCTCACTTAAATCAAGTAATACCCGCGTAATGGTACAGGCATACCGTGAACTGGCAGGCGCTATGGAACAGGAACACATGCACTTTCCTCTACACTTGGGCATTACCGAGGCAGGAAACGGCCGTCAGGGTCGCCTGAAATCGGCCGCCGGTTTGTTTACTCTCCTTCAGGAAGGGTTAGGCAACACCTTGCGTATTTCCCTTACCGAGCCGCCACTGGCCGAAGTACTTTTTGGTTTGAAATTATCCCGGGAATATGATCTTTACTGCGGGGATAAAAATTATTCTCCGCAAATTAATACTTGGGACGATCTCATTCTGGCGGCCTGCTGGAAATGGGCGCCCGGTCTGATTAATCAAACAATAGATTATAAAAACCTTGAAATACCTTTTGTAGAAGCACCGTTTGCGACCAAAGACGAGCTGACCGAATTTTGTATGGATCTGCTCCAGGCCACGCGTTGTGTGTTTACCAAACCGGAATACATTGCCTGCCCGGGATGCGGCAGAACCAAATACAATCTGGAAGAAACGCTGCAGGCCGTAAAGGCGGCCACGTCGCACCTGAAGGGATGTACCATTGCCGTTATGGGATGCATTGTGAACGGCCCCGGCGAAATGGCCGATGCCGATTACGGATACGTAGGTGAAGGAGGCGGCAAAATAACTCTCTATAAAGGAAAAACCCCCGTTATGCGGGGGATTCCTCAGGAAGAAGCAGTGCAAAGGTTATTGGAGCTTATAGCGTCTCAACAAAAATAACGCCTCCTTCCACTCTCACTACCTTAACTTTGGTATTTCGTGTAATAAATCCTACCGCAGCACGTGCCTCCAGTCTTTTTCCGTTTACAGACACCTTACCGGCAGGTCTGAGATCGGTAAGGGCAATGCCTTCCTGTCCTGCCGAAATATCCTCGTAAACCGGAACGCCTACAAATCCTTCATCAACTTTCAGGTTGGTGCGAAGTGCAATAAAATTGAATGCCCTGGTAGGATACAGCCTGCCCAGTAAATATATGAAACCGGCCACCGCCGCAAATCCCGATACAGAGACCACGGCAACGGGATTCAAAACAGCATTCCAATTGAAAGGCCCTTCAAAACGAAACACCCAGTTATCTATCATAGAAAGGGTCAGGCCTGTAAATACACCTATAATGCCCAATATACCCAACACACCAAAACCCGGTGTAATAAATATTTCGAGTGCCAGGAAAATAAGGCCCAGTACCACAATCAGAAATTCCCAGTATTGCGCGAGTCCTTCAAGGAAAAGCGGCGAGAAATAGCAAATAGCGCAGAATACCGCCAGGCCCAAAGGGAAGCCTACCCCGGGCGTCTTAAGTTCAAAAAAGATTCCACCCACCATGCCCATCAGCAAAAGGCCCTGTACGACCGGTAAAAGGAAAAAGCCAATGAGCTTGTCCAGCCAAGTTTCCTTATACTCCCTGGTGACGGTATTTTCGTAGCCTAACAAAGCCATCACTTCCTCCATATCATCTGCCTGACCTTCAGAAAAACCTGCTTCCACGGCTTCTTTGGCAGTAAAGTTGACAATGCGCTCCCCATCTACCATTTGCTCGGCAATGACAGGATCACGTCCCGTCTGCTCGGCCGTAGCGCGCATCATAGAACGCATGAAAGACTGGTATTTTTCAGGCATTTGATTTCCCTGTGCATCAACTACCGTAGCCGAACCGATACTTGAACCGGGAGCCATGTATATACTGTCGCAGGCTATGGAAATAAGTGCTCCTGCCGATGCCGCCTGATGGTCTACGAAGGCCACTGTTATAAATGAAGCATCGAGCAGCGCCGTCCGCATTTTGTCTGCGGCATCCAAAGCGCCCCCATAGGTATTCAAATGTAACAGGAATACATTGGCATCCCAGTCACCGGCCGCCTTCATGGCCTTGTCGAGCATTCTCGCCGATTTGGCATGAATCTCGCTATCCAGCCTGAGTACATATACTTTAGTCTGCCGGGCAAAAGTCACGTTATAAACAAGGCAAAGGAAAACGAATGGCAGGAAAAATCTTTTCATTAATTTATTATTTTTGTTCCAGAACGTCCCCGTGATCCTTCACCACAGCCTCTTTCCATTTTTGTGTATAGCCTTCCTGAATGGGAGAGGCAGGGATCCGTTTGGAATGGCCGTTATCGGCAAACGAGCCGTCGGGGTTCTGACGTTTTGTATTACCATCTATATATTTGACCATTAAGTATTTGTCGAGAGCCACCCAATCATTGAATAACGATTGAGCAGAGTTAACGGAAAAATCGGTAAGATATTCACGGGCTGCGGCAGGATCTTTCCTGTACATAGCCACAGCCTGTTCATCAATTGTTTTTACTTTTTCAATAGCCTTGTTTTCAATGGCATCAACAATCCCGCGTACCTCTGTGCCAATCTGGTTGTAACGCAGGTAAGCAAACTGGCATACCCGGTTCACAATCCAGAAAAGAGATGTCTCGGAATATTCAATCATGCTGCCGTTACCTTCCTTTATGCACTCGGGAACACGAAGCGATGCACTGTAAATGGGTATAAGCGGCGAGGTAGCCGCATCGTCCACACCAAACCAAAACAGTCCGCCCAGATCTGAAGGAAGCCAGCTGCGGCATTGTCCCACATACCACCAGCCGGTCTGCTGGGTAGCAATTGCGCGCTCGTTCATGTACGTTTTATCGCCCACTTTGAAACTCATGGGACGCCAGCGATACGGAAGTGCATGGCCTCCGGCCCCGATATCGGTAGTCATATCCATGGGAGTCCCTTCGTAGTGATCCCGCATCATATCGGCAACATCTTTAACAGAAAGTTTATCTTTAGGTTTAACGCAAAAAGGCATCCTGTTGGAAGGATTGTATCCCATAGCGTAGTCCAGATATTGATCCATACCTTCCGAAAAACGGTTAAAGAAAGACCATATACGGGCTTCGCAACCGCGCAGAGCGCCAAATTCGAGCGGGGCATATACGTCACAAAAACTGAATTCACTGTCTGTACCTGTATAGATACCCATATCCTTTGCATGAGATATCACGTCTTTACTGTAAAGGCAATTATCGGGGTCATCAAAATCAATGGTAGTGATCCTTGCCTGGTTGGCATGTCCGCTTATATAGCCGTCGGGAATTCTTTTAGCTACCCAAACCGAACCTTTATTCACATTTTTTCCGTTAATAAAAACGGGGGCTTTGGCCATAATCTCCATGATCCACGCCTCATTGGGATCGGCAATCGAAAAAGATTCGCCGCTCGAGGCATATCCATAGGTCTGGGTAAGCTCATCAATAAGAGCAATAGCTTCACGGGCCGTTTTGCAGCGTTGCAAAGCAATATAGATAAGGGAACCGTAATCCATAATCGCCGTCGGATCGTGAAAACCTGTTCTGCCGCCAAATGTGGTTTCGCCTATCAAAAGCTGGTGTTCATTCATATTTCCGGTAACAGAATAAGTGTGAGCCGCCTGCGGAATCTCTCCAAGTAATTTTCCAGAATCCCATTCATATATTTTCAACAGGGATCCATTGGGCCAATCGGCTGCCGGCCAGAAATACAATTCTCCATATAACTGATGAGAGTCAGCAGAATAACTCACCATAACAGAACCATCCTTAGATGCGCCTTTTGTCACAATAAGGTTGGTACAGGCAAAAGCCGCACCGGCACTAAGTATCAGAGTTAAGAAGCTCAATAAAATTTTTTTGGTAATCATTTGGTATTTCAATTAAGGTTTCACAAAGCGTAAAATTACGAAAAAAGTAATAACCAAAGGCTTTTTTATTACCTTTGTTTTCTTTGAGAATATCATCAAACATAATACAATGAAGAAATTTGCAATTATTGTTTTCTCCTTGCTTTTTGCATGTACGATTGGTTTCGCCCAAATGGCAAACCCGAATGACCCGTTAAAGAACGACCCTGCCGTCAGGATAGGGAAAATGGACAACGGTCTTACCTATTATATCAGACACAACGCTAAACCCGAAAAGCGTGCTGAATTCTATCTCTTTACAAACGTTGGAGCCATACAGGAAAACGAACGTCAGGCCGGTTTGGCCCACTTCCTTGAGCACATGGCACTGAACGGCACAAAAAACCTTCCCGGCAAAACCATGATCAATTACCTGGAAAGCATCGGGTGCAGCTTTGGTCAGAATATCAATGCCGGAACCGGTGTTGAACAGACCAGCTACATGCTTAATAACGTGCCCATGCTGCGCGAAGGAATCCTTGACACCTGTCTGCTTATCATGCACGATTATGCTGCTTTTGTTACCAACGATCCTGCCGAGATAGAAAAGGAAAGAGGTGTTATCGTTGAGGAGTTGCGCACACGCAGAACAGGCCAGTGGCGCTTATTCGAAGCCTCTCTCCCTTATTTGTACAAAGGCTCAAAATATGCTACCTGCAACCTGATCGGTACTGTAGAAGGTCTTCAGTCTTTCCCTGCCCAGGAACTCCAGGATTTCTACAAGACATGGTACCGTCCCGACCATCAGGCCGTTATTATTGTCGGAGATATTGACGTTGATCAGGTTGAGAGCAAACTTGTCGCGCTTTTTGCAGATGTTCCCGCGCCGGCTACTCCCAGTCCCAAAAAGATTATACCCATCCCCGAAAACGACGATCCCATTATCGGTATCATTACCGATCCCGAAGCCAACAGCACCTCTGTCGATTTCCTTATTAAAAGCGAAATGATACCCTTTGAGATGCGTCCCCTGGGTATGATGTACCTCATTAATATGTACAAAGCTTTTGTTTCTAACATGATGAACGACCGCTTTGAGGAGATTGCCCAGAAGCCCGACGCACCTTTCATTGGCGCCTACCTCTATTTTTCTCCCATTTCCAAATCTTGCGATGCTACTTATTTCAGCCTTTCAAGTAAAGACGGGGAAAGCCTTCCGGCCTTCGGGGCCCTTTTACTGGAGGTTGAAAAAATGACCCGTTTTGGCTTTACCCAGGCAGAACTTGACCGGGTAAAAACAAATTATGTACGCAGACTGGAACGTGCCGCAGAAAACGCAGCCGACCGCAAGAATGCCGAGTTCGTCAGTGATATGATAACTCATTTTTCCGATAAATACCCCATTCTCGATCCTGTTTACGAACTCGAAGTAGCTAAAGGATATCTTCCTTTTATTCAACTGGATCAGATCAACCAGATTGCTCAGCAAATGATTACCCCTGAAAACCGGGTTGTCGTTGTCAGCAGTCCTGAACGGGAAGGCGTTTCCATCCCTGCCGCAGACCAGATAAACGAAGCTTTCAAAAAAGCAGCCGAAGCCCAGCTGGAAGCATACGCCGAGGAAGTTTCAAATGAACCGCTCGTCGATGCCTCTTCCATTAAGGCAGGCAAAGTAGTTTCAGAAAAAGACGGTGTTTTCGACAGCAAAATCTGGGCTCTTTCCAACGGTGTAAAAGTTGTCATTAAACCTACCAATTATAAAAAAGACGAGGTGATCATTTCCGCTTCGGTCGACGGAGGTACTTCCGTTGTTCCCGTGGAATGTGTTCCTTCCATCGAAAACAATGTATTTTCACTCTGGTCACAGAACAGCGGAGTAGGCAATTTCAATGCTACCGCACTTAAAAAGAAACTGACCGGGAAAATTGCCAACGTATCGCCATATATCAGCTCGTATTCAAACGGTGTTAATGCTTCAGGATCTCCCCAGGACCTGGAAACTATTATGCAGCTTATTTACGCCTACTTTGTAACGCCCCGTTTCGAAGCCAGTGAATTTGAAGCACCCATGGCCCAGATCAAAGCCGTTGTGCCTAATCTTGAAAAGAATCCGAATTTCACCCTCCAAAGAGAGCTCATGAAAACCCTGTTCAATAACAATCCCCGCAGGGAGTTCATTTCAAGCGCTTTGGTTGAAAAGGTATCTCTTGCCAACCTTGAAAAAGCCTACCGCAGCTGTTTTAGCAATGTAAACGGCATGACCGTTACCATCGTAGGAAATGTAGATTTGGCCGCTCTCAAACCTTTTGTTGAACTGTACCTGGGCTCATTACCATCCGCAAAACAGCCCGCAAAATGGGCAGATGACGGAGCTTTCATCCAGAAAGGCAAAATAAACAACCATTTTAAAGTGGTAATGGAAACCCCAAAGACAAGCATCGTGAACATTTACTCCGCCGGGATTGAAAACACGCTGCAGAACCAGGTGTTTATGAATTCTGTAAAATCCATCCTCGACATGGCTTACGTAAAAAGCCTCAGAGAAGATGAAGGCGGAACCTATGGCGCCAGCGTTCAGGCAGAACTGGATAACCGTCCTCTCAGCCAGGGCATGATCCTTATTGTTTTCGATACCGATCCTACTCCCGAAAAACAGGCTAAAATGAGACAGATTGTGGAAGCAGATATCATGAACATTGCTAAAGATGGCCCATCGGAAGAGTATGTGAGCAAAACCAAAGAGAACATGCTAAAGAACCGTCAGGAAAACGTCATTAACAACAATTTCTGGAACAATGCGCTCAAATCTTATTATATTGACGGATTGGACATCGTTACTTCCTATGACGATATCGTTAAGAATATCTCTACCAAAAGCATCGGAGATTTCCTCAAAGATTTCATTAAACAGGGTAATTTCATAGATCTTTCCATGAACCCACAGGAATAAACAACCTGCCGGAATAGAAAAATATCCACAAGAGAAAAGGCGGCTCCTTCCGGGCCGCCTTTTTTATTTCATCAATAACCGTAATGTCTGCATGAAAACGCGTGGTAAATACCATTTCACCGGGAAATGAAAGATCATGTAAGGCTTTTTCCTGTAAAGACAGCATACAATCCAGCGGCTCCAAAGAAATGCTTCCATATCGGCCGGATTGAAAGTCGGATTTTTCTTATTCTGTTTCAGTAGCAAAAGAAACCAGTCCCTTTGTTCCGTCAGATTGAGCAGGGCCTTTTCCTTCCTGGAACCAAATCGGTATAACCGGAACGAAGCCGTATGAACGACCATATCGTCATCTGATAAAGCCCGTTTCATAAAGAACTCCAGATATGGGCGCAGCAGGATATTTTTTTGCCGGGTCTGTTCTTCATTTTTTTCCTGCGAGATATTTTCCGAATGCCACCTGTAATGCAACAGATATTCCGGAATATTGGCCATGGGATAATTGTGGGCGGCCAACCTGAGCCACAAGTCATAATCTTCACAATGAAGAGCATGCGGAGAATATCTGAATTCTTTAACAATAGCCGCACGCATCATAACCGAAGGATGCACAAAAGGTACCGAGAAAAGAAGAGATATCCTCACCAGTTCCGGAACAGCGGCGTTCCTTACCCTGCCTGTAATCTTTCCGCCGGCATCTGTTAAACGAACCCAACTTCCGCACAATGCCACCTGAGGATTTTGTTTCAGGT
>Ga0265294_10003242_pt1 | contig 20910 bp, 16 predicted proteins | sample MunlanPumphouse3_FD_192504 | JGI IMG/M metagenome (GOLD analysis project Ga0265294, IMG submission 192504) | Groundwater microbial communities from a municipal landfill in Southern Ontario, Canada - Pumphouse #3 | ecosystem: Environmental > Aquatic > Deep subsurface > Groundwater | place...
CTCTCTTAGTGCCGGTATACTCTGTTTATTATACTCAAGTAACTCTAGGCTCGCTATGATTCTTTGTGGGGGATTTCTTGGCATGTAAAGCTCTCTTTATTTATAGGAGTTAATTGTATGTTTAACGATAAAAAGCAAGCTCTTCTTTTCATCACAAAACATACTATTCTGAAGAAAATTTCTTCAGAATAAAATTAATGATAATGCTTACGCACCTACACCAACACGCCAGTCATCTTCACCTGAAGTGCTTGCAGTTTCATGTCTCCATGAAATTTTTCTATAAGAAAAAGAAATTTTTTCTAATGGAGACACTTGATTACTTGAAGCAACTTCTTGAGATTCCATATATGATTCAATATCTACAATAATTGCATCTTCCAAAACCATACTAAAATAGTGCTCAGGCTTACCTGCATATGAAGTTCTATACCATTTGAGCTCAACAGTTTTTAATGTTTCACCTTTTGTTAATGCATTAAAAAGAAGTGGTGAACTTTTATCAAAAATTTTAGTAACAACCATTGGGTTGTGTGTTCTTTGACCTGTCGGCTGACCTGTTGTTGTATTTCTAGGAATATTAATATTATGGTGAAATGCTTTAACCATAATTTCATTCTCATGACCATTTTGATATATATTTCCAACTGAAGCAGGTGTAAATGCTCCCTCTGTAATTTTTCCTTGAGTACTTCCCTCAATTGACATAAAGATTGGATTATCCATTTTGTTCTCCTTTGTTATTTTAAGTTCACAATAATATTGTAAAATAATTAAATTAAACTAAAATCTAGTATTTTTTACTAAAAATATTAAAAAAAGATTTTATTTGTATCAATAATGGCATTTTATGAGGTCTCAAACTAGGATCTGATTGCAACGCATTTCGTAACCATGTTCTCAAAAAAAAGGGAATATCCTGAAAGTCCCTCCTATGTAATTGTTGTTTATGTGAAGTTATTGTTTTTTTTGCAAAAGGTAATTGTCCAGTATATATCTCATATATAACACATGCCAAAGAAAAAACATCTGTTTTTATTGATGGCGAAACGCCTAAAAAGATCTCAGGCGCTGCATAGTGAGGATTATACGCAAGATGTCTAGTATAGTCTAAACAAACATCCTTCTCTGACTTTGCAACATTTGCAATACCAAAATCAAAGAGAGTAATAGATAGATTTTTCGAGATCATTATATTTGTAGGATTTATATCTGCATGCACAATTTGTAAAGAATGGAGATCAAAGATTACTTTAACGAGTGAGACAACCAATCTATTCATGTTCTTTACACTCAGATGTGTTAATGTAGTATTAGATAAAAGAGAACCCTCTAATTTATGCATAACTATATAAGGTATTTTTGACTCTTCATCAATTCCAAAATCTACCACACGTACAATATTTTTATGACACAATTTACTTAAAATAGAATACTCTGCATAAACAAAAGCCGTAACATCTTTTTTTTGCATCAATGGCTCTAATGGTATTTTAATAACTAAATTTTTTTTTGGGTCAAAATAAGCAGAATAAAGATCTACGACATCATAAACTGCACATAGTCCCCCTGTATTTACCTCTTTACCAAGTACATATCTATTATTGAATACCGTTGGTTTTTCAGGATAAAAATCTACAGTTTCATGAAACTCTAACTCTGCAAATGAATCGTTCATCACTTGGCTTACTTTATTCGTACTAAAACTGCAGTTAAATTATCATCTGCTTTTTCTGATAAAACTTTCGTGCTCATTAAATGCATGGCATGTTCTAACACGTCATTTTCCATTGCTTCTCTTATAGCACTATTTGTCAAATTATCATAAAACCCGTCTGTGCAGAGCAAAAATGTATCATTAGCATACACTTGAAAAGTTTTAATTTCCAAAAACAATTCACCTGGAGCACACAATGCATTCGTCAACATTTTTCTTGAACCTTGTTCATTTGAAACAATTTGTGCATGATCTTGCGTTATCATCGATAAACGTTTGTTTCTAGACATATAGCAACGACTATCACCCGAATGAATACTCACCGCCTGATTACCTTCCACGAGTAGTAGAACAAATGTTGTCCCAATCATCGCACCATTGCCTAATTTACCAACTTTTCTCTGCAAAACTCTAAATATGTTATAAAACTGAGCACGAATAAGTTCTATTTTATTATCCAAGGAGCCTTTTAAAGCTACCTCTTCAAATATGTCTGTCACCAAATGACTGGCAAAACTCCCTTCCTGATGTCCACCCATGCCATCACAAACTATCCACAAATAAGATGTATCATTTGTAAAATAAGCATCCTCATTAGTCATACGTATATTTCCTGGATGTGTAAAAGCATAACTTGTACAATAACTCATACTACAGACCATTACCTAAAGTAAAATTTTTCAAGGGATTTTCTTTCGTAAACATATTTACAGAGCTTCCATTTATCTGCACAGAGACATCATAAACATCTTTTTTATAATCAAGAGTAATAAATGGCTCTTGATTTATATATTTAACATCTGTCAATATAAATTTTTCCATAAGTCTATATAAGGCCCATTCTCCATCTGTTTGTTCTTCAATAACATTATTTTTTTGGAGATCATGCATAATAAACTTTGCGGTTTGACTTTGACTATCTGCCGGCCAAACTATTTTCGTCGACTTAATAGGTCCATGTTCATACCAAATAGAACGGTTATTGTAAAAATATTCCATTCTAGCAAGTTTACGACTTAACGATTTTGGTGTTATGAAGAGAGTTGTCTCTAAATTTTCTCCTTTGAAATTAAAAAACATTTTACGAATCTCTTCAGCTTTTAACATTGCTTGCATAAACTCTTTTTGTATATACATGTTACTTCCATCAATAGTTCTGTATTGATATGTTTTGTTTCTTACATCTAAATTGACAAAATTAGAGACATACGTTGCGAAAAAGCCATCTAAAACACCTCCTTTTTTAAAAAATTCCTCAAAGTGTTCTACTTGTATTTCATTATATTTATTAGAGCTATCTAAAGGATACTTGTTTTTTATTTTTTCATTAAAGTAACCCAAAACTTCTAATTCAAACTTCTGATTGATGTATTTTTTTGTTCTAGACAACAAGAACACCCAGTCATTCCTCAATGCTTTTTTAAACCATTTATCTACAGGAGAAGGTAACGAGGAGATTGGCATAATAATCGGTTCATGACGTCCTGCCATTCTCTCTAATACTATATTGTATGCGTCACGTTCTGGCGAAACTGAACCGTAAATAGCAGTCATCACTTGATACACACTATTGAGTTTAAACATTGCAGTAGTCAACTTTGAAGTTGGTTTTTCATTTTCATCCAACAGCTGATTGTAACTTTCAAAGTAAGCTCTTATGTTTTTAACACTTGTATTGCTCATTATCTTGTGAGCTTCTTCTAAAGCTTGTTTTGACGCTATAGGAACATTTTCACCACCTTTTAACTTCTCATCAATTTTTTTCTGAAGTTCTTCCGCCGGTGTATAAATTAGAGTATTTTCCTTCAGTGCTTTCAAGACACTGATGATTGGTGATGATGCTGAAGTCAAAACTGTCAATTGATTATTCAATTCAGCAATTGATTTATATTCAGGAATATCCAAAGAGCTTAAAGCACGCATCCAATGTTCCCGATAATCTATAAAATAAAAATTTTGCACTTTTGCATAAAGATCATTTAATTCCAATTCACTTAATTCTGATGCGTAGCCAATAACCCAATTATTACTAATAAGCCTTCGAATCAGCTCTTTTCCGTCTTTAATAATGACCTCTTGAAAACCTCTTTTTGTATAAAACCCAGGAATTGCATAGTCACTTCCTTCAAATGCAGATGCGTATGACCCTAATGCATGAGAAAATGTAAAATCTGTAAAATTTCTTTGTTTTGCTTCATCTTTCAGTGATTTATATACTAAAGATTCATAACCGATTTCTAACAAACGCTTTCTGGCTACTTTTAGAACGTCTTCATTCAACTTATAAGGGGAAAAACCATAACTCAAAAGTTCATTAAAATGGCTATTTAAGTCATTCTGAACATCATCTTTGTTAAGATATAGATGTGACCAATAATTTGCCAACCAAGCTCTCATAAAATCAGCATCTAATTTGTCATGGTTATAAAGCATGGCATATGCTTTCGTGTTTTCCCATGTAATATCATAATCTGTCAAATTAGCTTTTAACTGCTTTTCAATCAATTGAGCAATTCTAGGCAATAGCAAATTTTCTAAAGATTCTTTGTAATGTCTTTCCACTAATTGATTTCTATCTTGAACTTTAAAGTAAGCTATACGCCAAAAATCATTTTGCATGTCTGCTTGATTGTTATCACGCAAAATCCGCACTTGATTTAGTACACTCAATAAATTTTCAAAATCCGTTGCTTCTGTAACTTTATCCCTCGAAACATCATACGCAGTTAAATTCTCTTTTAGGCTATCTAAAGCATCTAAACGAGTATTGAAATCTTGAATCCAAAAAAGTGTTGCCGCTATAATAATAAATGTGGAGAGAACAAATGTTGCGATTTGTTTCAAGCGTTGATTTTTTTTATAATTCGTATCCATTTTAATGATGTCTGCTTCAGGAAAAATGATATTAGACAAAACTTTTTTGATAAACATCCCTTTTTTAGACAAAGGTTTTAATGAAGATTTTTCAAACTCTTGGCTCTCATTTATACCATCAGCGCTAGGAATGCTTGTAAAATAAATGCCTCTGAGCATTAATGGTTTTCGATAACGTGTTTGTGCAAAACTAGTATCTGTAAATGCATATAAATTTTCAAAAAGTTTTGAAAATTCACTACAAAAAAGCAATATTTTTGTTCTAGTAGTATTGTCCCATTCTTTATGCATGTTATCTAAGAGTGAATCGCTCAGTCTTTTAATAAGTAAATCTAACTCTGATTTGACGATGCTTGCATCTATATTTTCTATTGCATCATTAAATGTTACACCTAAAACTTCATCTTTTTCATCTTCTTTTAGTGAACTAAAATATTCATGAAATCCATTTATGTGATCTGTTTTTGTTACAATAAAATAAATAGGTATATTTGACATAAATGATTGTGAAACCTCATCAAAACGGTCCCTTAAGGCTTTTGCATACGTCTCTAACTCCAAAGCAGTTTTACTCATTAATGTATCCACACTAACAGTCAATAAAATACCATTGATTGGTCTTTTCCATCGTCTTTTACGAAATAATGATAGAAAGGCATTCCACAAAGCCAAATCTTCTTCTGTTCTATTGTTTGAAATATATTTTCCAGGCATATCCACAAAAATAGCTTCTTCCCCAAAATACCATTGAAAAGATTTAGTTGTATTTTCTTCTGAATTCCCTTTTTTTTCATAATTAATATTTAATGGGAAATCCAGTCCAGAAAACTCTAGCATTGAAGTTTTTCCTTCAGTTTCTGCCCCTACCACCAAATACCAAGGCAATTCATATCCGGCATTCTGTTTCTCTTTGTAAATACTTGAATTTTTAACAATTCGCATTGCTTCGTGAAATCTTGACTTTAAATCTTGAACCTTTTTTTCAATTACGCTTGAGCTTTGTTTTTTTTCTTTAAACCGTTCAAATGCAGCATAAATTTTCATTTTTGTATCGTCTTTAATCAAAAGTGTATACAATAGCACTATTGTTAACGTTGTAAAAAAGAGAGTTAATGCTACAAGCAATCTTAAAGTCATACTTTCAAAACTTTCAAAAAGCAATGGGGAGATAAATATAATACATAGTGCTAATATAAATGATATAGCAACTATCCAAAAAGAAATTTTTTTCAGCAAAGGTTTACTTTCTATTTTATTCATTGGAATCCTTTGATTTTTTTACAAAAGTCATATCTTTATTTAAAGTATTTGTATATTTTTCATATTTTGTTTGAATGAAATTTTGAAACACTTCTTCTTTCTCTTTTAAAGAAAAAGTCAAAATCCCATACACAAGAAATAGCATTACTGATATCCCAACAATCAAAGTTTGATATGGTGTTTTATATATCAATTTATTTTGTGTATTTGAAACTTTATGAGGTACAAAAAATGATTGACTGCTGTGTCCTTGAATCATTTTGATTTGTCTATATAGGTTTTCTCTAATCGTATCTATTTCCATCTTACCGCGATGATGGATACGGTATCGTCCTTCAAATCCTAAAGAAAGACATACATACATTAACTCCAGTAAATGAATATATTTTGCTGAGGAACGAAACAATTGATCTAATATCTGAAAAAATTTTTCACCACCATAAGTCTCATTATAAAAGTAAACCAATAAACTATTATTAGACCAATTATTATCTTTTCCCCAATATGTTGAAGATATAAGTTCGTCAGACACCGTACATAAAATATAGCGCGCAATTACTATCTGTGAATTTTCTATATTAAAGCGCGAAAGTGTTTCTGCATATGTGGTTATAAGCTCGATTAATTTTATGCGTAGTGTATCCACTGCACCTATATCATAACTACTTTGTAATGTATCAATCTCTTTTATAATATCCGAAGCAAAGTACAAAAATTTATTTTCAACACTCTCGTTGTTTGATAGATCACCAACCGATACTTTTTGACCAGCCGATAAAACATTATTCTTAAAAGATGCATAACTCTCATCTTTATTAGCAAAATTTGTCAAGGTGTCACTTTTTTTATCTAAAGATATCAACATTGTTTTGTTGGAATTCATCTATTAAACCCTCTCTTAATCATTACGAATTGCCCATAAGGTGTATTCTATATTTGGTATTTCATTAGAAAGATGAAACGCGAATCCCCCAGAACGAGCAAGTTTTTCTTTATCTTCTTCTTCCAATTCAACTTTAAAATACAAAAAATTTACTTTATATGGAATTTGTCTCGGTGCAACAGCAAGGGCTTTGAGCTTAAATCCACTCAAATGATAATTGACCAAGTCTCGTATGGTTTCTATGCTTCCCATTTTTAAATTCGATAAAAGAACTTTCTTTAACTTTTCATCTTCCAAATCACCTTTAACAGCAAAAATAAAACTAGCACCATTAAGAATAGATTTATCTGCTATTTGAGAAACATAAATACCATATTTTCGTTTTTCAATCAGTAATGCTTGACTCTTTTGTTCTAGTACCATACTTAACATTTGAGAAAGATCTGTAAATACTTGTTTAAAACTTTCCCCCTGTTGTTCATGTATGTAAATGTATTTTTGTTCTAACACTTTTTCTTTTTTCATAAATACAGTTAATTCAGCAATAAAAGAGACTAATTCTAAATACACCAATGAAGGATGAATTCTATCTTGACTTAAATAGTAATGAATACGACTTTTTGTTTTCGTCAAAAGTTGTAACATCAGATAATCACCCAATTCTGCTGCTTGGACATTTGAATCGCTTAGCTTTTCTAACAATTTTTCCATTCTGTAGGTGACAATATTAATTAGCTCATTGATCTTAGCAATTAAACTTTTTGAAGCAGAAAAATGTAAATATGTTGGAATATAGTCGTCTTCAAGTTGTATGATTCCGCTCTCAGACACATCTCCAATCTCAGCTACTTTAATTTTCACATATTGATTATCTACGTCTTCTTCAAATAAAAGCTTAAAATTATGTTTTACGACTAAAAGATCTGTAACTCCATTTTCATCTGCATTTGAATTTACAACATCGGATAAATTAATTCCAACTGATCTAGTCAATCTGCTTTTTTGGTACTCAAAATGCACTTCATCGCTATTATGAACATTAATTGGTAAAGCTAAATACACTCCTTTACCAATATCTTCTATAGAGACCTCTAAACTAATATTATTAATAGTAAACAGTGTGCCATCAGACATGATTCCAGAAGCACTATTTAATACTATCTTTCCGGAACGTAAATAACTTTGATCGATTTCTAAATGAAAAAAACCCCACACATTACTACCAAGTTCTTTAGTACGTGTCATCATTTCATAAGCATAATATCTATCATTTTGCTGAAAATGTTGTGGTCTTAAAAAGAGCCCTTCTTTCCATACAACTTTATATTCCATCATTTCGCTTCTTCTATTGTATAATTTGCTACCTCTATTTCACTGTAGTTATACGATTCTTTGCGTAAGTTAATTATATAGCGCCACTTGTTGTTGGGATCAAGTTCTCTAAAGCTTCCTATTACACCCAAAAACCTTGCTCTCTCGCTAAAAAGAATTTTGTACGTTTGTTCTTCATTTGGCACAATAATATGTTTATTGTGAGAAATCAAATCGCTATTCATTTTTGTTGTAGCACTCTCCATTAGAGTCCAATAATCAAGTTTTGAAAATTGTTCCGCAGAATCCAATTCATAAAAATGTAACATCAAAGGTGAAGATACATTATATTCATCCATATTTATTTCGCTATGACTTGAAATCATTAATTCTAAATGTGTCGGTTTTACTGCACATCCGCTTAACGTTAACAATGTAACCATCAAGGCCGTCCATCTCATTTTTTTCATTCTAGCTCCTTACTTTTTCTCATGCTCATTTAATTTTAAAGAATATAAAGTACTTTCATACTCTTTTGTAAATTCTTTACGAATCATTTCTACCGATTCATCAGGACTTTCGTTTAGCGATTCAAACATACGTTTATATGCCTTCCAAATCAAACAATCTTTTGGCAAAATCCCTTTAAGAATACCCATTGATTCAAATTTATACTCAAGACTTTTTGGTGAAAATTTTGCAAGAGCTACTTTCATACTGTTTTTAATCGTAGCATGTAATGCAATAGACTGAAAATTAAGTTCAATATGTGATTTCTGCATCGCCTCTGAGATATTCATTCTGTTTAATGACGTGTAACTCGACGTCGTTTCAAACATTTTCAAAGCACCGACCCCAAGAGTTAGTGGATTGTAATCTGCATTTTTATTATAGGTAGATAAATGAAGGTCATGGTCAATTTTCTCTTTGATATGAAGCGCATGCTGAAGTGACTCTAAAGAGACCAAAATCATGTCACTCAACTCATTCATCACTGCAATTTGTTCTTTTGCATCTAAACGTGTAATTGCTATACCAAGTTTAGTTTCCAATATTCGTATAAGCTTTTCACTCTCTTCATTGTTCACTTTTGAGTGTTCTAACGTTCTTTTACTTGGTTTCTCTTTGTGCTCCGCATATGAATCTAACAATATATGTTCTTCTAATGCTTGTTTTTTGTTTTCGAATGAAACTTCTTCTATTTCTTCTTCCACTTCGAGATCAAAAAAGGCATCAATATCTCTTTGACTCTTTTCATCTTCATCCAAAAGCACACCAATATAATCTTCTTCTATCGCTACAGTATTTTTATTTTGATCTCGCCATAATTCATCAGTATTATCATTTAAAAAGTCGTCATCTGGGATGAGCGTTTCTATTGTTTTTTCTTCTTGAAAACTTTTGATAATATCATCATCCGTATAATCATTATTTGAAAACCGAGCCTGAAGCTCGTGATCACCTATAACAAAAACATCTGAAGCTTTAATTCTAAAAGGATTACCTTTCGCAACCCTCTTATACGGATTTTTTAAAAAAGTCCCGTTAGTACTTTCATCAATTAAAAAATACGTCCCCTGTTTGCAAACAACTAAAGCGTGTTTACCTGAGATATAATTATTTGGATCTCTCAAAATCCAGTGACAATCATCATTTCTTCCTATTGTTCCGCCATTTTCATCAAAATGAAAACTTTTTTTACTAGGCGTAACTTTCCCATTTTTTACAATATCAAATATTAATTTCATTTTTCATCCGCCTTCAATTCAACTTTTTGCGGTTCAACCTGATAAAGTGGTTTATACTCTTCTTGTATCGAAGTACACCCACTAGCATAGAAGATGATGCTTAGTAATATTAAAATCATTGTTTTCATGTGTATCCTTTTCTATTAATTTATATAGTAGTTTTAAGAGACAACTGATGCTCATTATCTAAGTCTATCTCTATTTTTTTCAAAACATTTTCATTGACCATACTGTCTAAAATCAGCTTTGAGAGCTGAGGCATAACAACTGTATTGATAACCAAATCAATGTTCCTTGCTCCCGTTTCGATAGCATTAGATAAAAACACAATACGCTCAAGTACCTTTTGGCTATACTCTAACGTTATCGAACGTTTTAAAAGTCTTTTCTTAATTGCATCAAGTCGCATTTTTACAATCTTTTCCAAAGAGCTTTCAGTTAAGTTCTTATATGGAACCACATTCATTCTACCAAGTAACGCCGGCTTAAGATATGACGAAAGAATTGGGTTGATACATGTTATGATTTCTTGCATTTCAATATTTGGATTTTGTATGCATAAATTTGTAATTTCGTCTGTTGCTAGATTTGAAGTCATAAAAATAATAGTATTTTTAAAATCAATCTCTCGTCCTTCTCCGTCATTAACAAGACCTCTATCAAAAATCTGATAAAAAAGATTCAAAATATCAGGATGTGCTTTTTCGATTTCATCTAAAAGTACTACCGAATATGGTTTTATTCTTACGGGATCAGTAAGTTGTCCACCTTCTCCATATCCGACGTATCCAGGAGGAGATCCTATCAAACGAGAAAGCGTATGTTTTTCTTGAAACTCAGTCATATTGATAGTAGTTAAATAACTTTCGCCGCCAAACATAATATTTGCAATATTTCTTGCAGTTTCTGTTTTTCCTACTCCACTTGGACCAACCAATAAAAATACGCCAGCCGGTGCATTCTCATTTTTTAATCCTGCTAAAGAAATCTGTAAAAACTGACTTAACTGTGATAGTGCTTCATTTTGTCCTATAATATTTTCTTGCAAAGATGCATCAAGAGACAAAATAGTCTCTGTTTGCTTTTTCACCATAGCACCTAGTGGAATTCCTGTCCACGAGGAGATAACTTCAGCAACTTGATTAAACGTTACATTTTCATATATATAAGACCCCTCTTTTTGCAAAGAAATCAATTTATCTCTCTCTTTTATAATTGATTTATCGTGTGATTTTTGCTTAAGTAAATCAATTTTTTTAACTACTTCTTTTTGTTTTAACCAATTTGAAGAGAGTTTTTTCAACTCTTTATCCAATTTTTTTTGCTCTTTTGTTAAAGCATTTAGCTCTTTGGAATAGTCTCCAAGTCCAAATGTACTATCTCTTGTTAGTGAGCCTATTGTACGTTCCACAATCATTTTATCAGTATTTATTTTTTGAAGTAAAAAAGGTGTATTTGTTTTTGAAATTTTGACATTTGCACATGCTGTATCCAAAACATCGATTGCTTTATCAGGCAGCTGTCTTCCCGTAATGTATCGAGCCGACAATTCTACGGATGCTACCAAGGCTTGATCTTCGATATATACCCCATGTTCTTCTTCATATTTATTTGCTATCCCTCTTAAAATCGTAATCGTATCTTCAATGCTTGGTTCCAAAACATCAATTTTTTGAAAACGTCTTGAAAGAGCGGGATCTTTTTCAAAATATTTTCTATATTCAAGCCATGTCGTTGCCGCAATAGTTCTAAGATTACCCCTTGCTAAGGCAGGTTTTAAAATATTTGCAGCATCACTGCCTCCTTCATTTCCCCCTGCACCTATCAAAGTGTGAGCTTCATCAATAAATAGAATAATAAACTCTGTACTGCTTTGAATCTCTTTGATGATTGCTTGAAGACGTCTCTCGAATTCACCTTTTATGCTTGCTCCTGCTTGTAATGCCCCCAAATCAAGCGATAAGATCTTTGCTCCAAACAAATAATCAGGAACATCACCATGAATAATTTTTAATGCCAAGCCTTCTACAATAGCCGTTTTACCGACACCTGCTTCTCCAACTAATATAGGATTATTTTTTCTTCGACGCAACAAAATATCAATGGCTTGCTTAATCTCTAAATCTCTACATAAAACAGGATCAATCTTTCCTTCTTGAGCATTTTTTGTCAGATCTCTAGTATATTTTACAAGTTCAGTTTCTGTTATAGTTTGACTTCCATGTGGATTATTTGATTGTGAAGACGTATTCTTTACACTATTCTCTTGTAACCCTGCAAGCAATATTTTTATTTCATCTTTATTTTTATCATTAAACATTTGAAAACAATGCATATTAAAATACTTTGAAGCATTATCAAAAAAACTAAAAAGTAAAGTTGTTTCAGAAATTTTATCGACTTCAAATGAAACTTTAGACGCCAAAAAAGCATCCTCTAACCATAAAATCAACAAAGGAGAAAAAACAGGGCTTGGACTTTCGCTTGTTGCTCTTTTAATGCCTAAAGTAAGTGCATTTTTCATATCTTGATAGTCAATGCTATAGTGTGCAAGAAGTTTATTAAAGCTACTTTTTTCTTCTTCTAGTAAAACATACAAAAAATCTTCTATTAAAACTTCATTACCAGAACGAGAGATACATTTTTGTGCGGAGCTCTCCAACGTTGTTTTCATGGATGTATCTAATGTATCAATCAATTTTTTTAATTCTAACTTCATTTTTATCCTTAACTACAGAGTGTAATTTTTGTATCGCATGATGCTTTTCCGAGAAAACTATTAATCCCTAAATAGTGTTTAGACAACTCTATAGGCTCAATGTTCTCTTTTTTTATTTCACAGCAAAATTCATATTCTAAAGGTTCATGTAGAGCCAAATCTATAAGCTCTCGTACCTCGACAATTTTTTTTCCGTACATACTATATTCATAAAGACTAAACCACGGTATATCTTTTAAAAATATTTGAAACTTCAAATTTCTTGTTTTGATATTTTCGCCAAGCATACAATTTGTTCCTAAATTGCAATTTTGATGCGCAAGCTGATTTCTCTGCCAGCTAGGGATATTCGCACTCATCGGTATAAACTGCATAATCTCTATTGCATCGTGTTCTAAATAATGACGGAGAATTGCTCTAAGAGAACCTGTAGATTTTTCCCGCATACTTAGCAAACCTATATATGGCATGATTTTACGAATATTTAGACTTGAGGATGCTCCATGCTCTCTAAAGTATAATCCTACAAGCCCCAAAAAATAACTAGAAAACTTATCTGTAAAATCTTTCTTAAACTGAACGTAATATCTTTGTTTTTTCCATATAGTATAAATGCTTTTTTGAAGATGATGATTGAATAAATTTAAAAAATCCATCAAAACTTTATCGCCATTACTACTCTCTAGTATCATTTCACTATAGTGTGAAGGTAGTGGTGATGAAGAGCCAAAGAGTGCTAAGAAGTTGAGCGTGACTTCTACGACAATCGTTTGATGAACTTTTTTAAACTCTATGGCATGTATCTCTGATTTCGCAAAAGACAAACTAGGGTTTGCTTTAAATTTTAAACGCTTAAATAATGATTCCTCATCTTCATTTGGGTTATATTCGTGAAGATGTTGCAACAATATCTCAATAGCTTGATAAAAAGTACTTTTAGATATAAAAGCATTTAACTTATCATTAAGTGCAACAAAATCCATTAAAACATGTCCTTAAAGCCTATTTTTGGTGTCCATGAAAATATTTCGTAATTTTCTATATTGACTATAAATCTATGAAATGAGTTGATACTGCTATAAAGTGACAAAAACTCATTCAAAACAGAACTAAAGAGGTACGCTTCACCAACACCAATAAATTTACTTGGATCAAGTGTAATTTCTGTTTCCAAGCCTCGTATAGCCATTCCTTCATATATCATCTCCGTTCGTTTTGTTGTTATAGATGTTAATCCTTCTAAAATAGAAGTAGTTTTCTTCTTTTGTCTCAAGTCATTTTCTCCTAAAAAGTCATAAGTTTTCAAAATAACTTTTAGTGTTTTTATATCTTTTATAGATAAATAATTTAACGACATATTGGAGATTATTTTCCATAAAAAGTCACCACCGATAGGAGGAGGATATGAAATTGATGGAATAGTTAAGTTTTTAAACTCAACACTGCAATTACTATTTGCATCTACAGAACAAATTGCCCCAAGATGCAGTTTTGACGGTAAATCACGATGTGTACATAACATTCTCACAGAGACTACGGCATTATTGTGTTCTATATTTTGAGCTGTTTTTTGTGATGCTGAAAAACGTAAATATGTTTCAGTACGATTTTGTGTATCGTTAAGCTTTACTTTTGAAGAGTAATATTCAGAATTTTCATCCATATTCACAAAAGATTCAAAAGGAAAATAGTCTTGATATCTATTTTTGCTTTGCACCCAACCACGAACATTTAATATGGAAAAGACCTCACACTGACTTTTTGACAATTCAGATGGCATAAGCATATACTCATCTTCATGTGAAGACTTACGAATAGGAATCGAATCGCTTTCAAACAAGTTTACTACAGGTGTGCAGTAAAGAAAAAAATCATCCTTTCCAGGCGATTGTGTAGCATTGAAATATTTTGAAAAACTGATTTTTATAGTAAACTTATTTGCATTTGACACAAATGCATCTGAAATATTTTTTATATTTTGTAAATTAAATAAGTCCACAAATAGATACTTCTCTTGATAACAAAAATACTCATGCAAAACGATATATGCATCAAAAATATTACTTGGATAAGGAAGAATCGTTTCTGCTGCGTTGAACCCAACACTTTTAATAGAATCTTTTGGTAGTTCTAACGCTTTTGTATTATTTTCTTCATCCTCTATGATTAATTCAATTTTTTCAATATATCTATTTAAAAAAAGAAACAGTTCTCTTGACATAAACTTTGAGCCACCAAGGAAAATTCTTAATGGTTCAAAGTTTATGTCACTCAGACTTCCTTTGGAAGTCATTTTTAATTGAAGTTCTATACTACTTTTTTGCCCTGAGACTAAATACTCTACATCTTCAATTTCTAAAGGCATTACTTTTGTTTCATAGCATGTCTTAAATTTACAGACAACTCCATCTAAAGATTTTTCTGCAAGGACTTGAGTATCTCTTAGGACCACTGCTGTTTCTGTACTATTTTTTGGAGCATTAAATTTTATGATTGCATAGGAAGGTATTGGGCGCACATAATTTGGCCATAATAATTGCACAAGACTGTTAGAAACTTCAGGTAATTCTTCATCAAATTTTTGTCGTAATTTGCCAGTTAAAAAAGCAAAACCTTCCAATAATCTTTCAACATCAGGGTCCTGCCCCTCTTGTGATAAAAAAGATGAAAGCCCTGGATTTGTTTTCGCGAACTCTACACCCTCAGTACGCAGTGTATTAAGTTCTCTTAAGTAATAATCTTTAGTTTTCATCTTTATATACTTTCACTTTTCCATTAGACAATAGGTCTGCTTTAAAATTAATTTTTTGACTTTGTCCATCAACAAATACATAACCTACTATATGTATGTTCATTTTATTCATATTGAGTTGTTCTTTAGATATATGCACTTGACTTTTATAAAGCCTTGGCTCATATTTTTTTACACTCTTTGCTATAAATGCTTCAATTGCATCAATAGAATCTTTTAAACTTAAATGCGCATTATTTAAATCAGGTCTCCCATAATCATCAACTGTTTGCGCACTTCCTGCATTTGTAGAAAGGATATTTGAAAGATTGTTGGCAATCGATTGAAATACAACTTCATTACCTCTTTGACCTCGTCCAACTGCTAAAGTGTTTGTTAGCCTTTCAAATAAACTCCCCTGAGACATCAAAACTACTATTCCTTATCTAACTTACCAACAAGGGAGAGTTCAAAACTAGCACCCATATACTTAAAGTGTGGTCTTAAAGACATTTTCACTCTATACCATCCCGGCTCGCCAGCAACATCTTCAACAACAATTTGTGCTGCTTTAAAAGGACGTTGACTTCTGATTTCTGCTGATGGATTTTCTTGATCAGCTATATATTGTTTAATCCACTTATTGAGCTCTCTTTCAAGATCTGCACGCTCTCTCCATGAACCTATGTATTCACGTTGAAGTATTTTTATATAATGAGACATACGAGTAATCGCAAATAAATAAGGCAATTGTGTCCCAAGTTTATAATTCAACTCTGCATTTTTTCCCTCTTCAGTATTTGCGAATATTTTTGGAATCTGAGCAGAACTAGCAGCAAAGAAAGCAGCATTGTTACTACCTTTTCTCATTGTAAGAGGGATGAAACCTTGTTCTGAAAGTTCGTATTCTCGTCTATCCGAAACCAAGATCTCTGTTGGAATTTTCATCTCAATATCACCCATACTTTCAAAAGTATGCACAGGTAAATCTTTTACGGCACCTCCACTGTTTGGACCAATAATATTTGTACACCATCTATAGTTTGCAAAACTTTCTGTTAATCTGCTTGCAAATGCATATACAGTATTTCCCCATAAATAATCTTCATGGCTATGAGAAACATCTTCTTTGTAAGTGAATTTAGAAATTGGATTATCTTCTGGGTGATAAGGTGCTCGAAGTAAAAAACGAGGAAGCGTTAAACCTACATATCTTGAATCTTCATTTTCTCTAAATCCTCTCCATGCGGCAAATTGAGGAGAACTCATCACATCACCCATATCTTTCAAATCAGGAAGCCCTTCAAAACTTTCTAATCCAAAAAATTTAGGTCCTGCTGAAGATATAAATGGAGCATGAGACATAGCTGCGATAGAGGCAACCTTTGCTAAAAACTTCATATCCATATTTGATGGAGACAATTGATAGTCTGCGATAATAGTTCCAACAGGACCACCACCAAACTGCCCATAACCTGATGTATAGACATGTTTATAAAGTCCCGATTGCGTTATATCAAGACACTCTTCAAAATCTTCTAACAACTCTTCTTTAGAAACATTGATTATCTCCATTTGAATGTTTTGTCTAAAATCAGTTCTTTCAACAAGCATATAAAGCCCACGCCATCTTGATTCTAATGCTTGAAACTTTTCATTATGCAAAATTGCATCCATCTGACGTGATACTTTTGCATCTATTTCGGCAATCATACGATCAACGATTGCTTTGTTCACTTTTTCTGCATCATTTTCACTCTTTAACATTTCAGAAATTAAAGCACTTACGCCCGATTTTACTATGCCATATGTCTCATCTTCGTGAGAGATGTTAGTTTGAGAGATGATACTGTCTAAAATACTCAGATTAGAAAATTCTAAATGCGTTTCTTTTGATACTTGCTGTGACATTTTTTTCCCTTACTATTTGTTGATATTTAGTTCATTCAAAAGTTTTTCACGCTCTTGTGCATCACTAATGGTATTTTCAATTGCTTTTCTAAATGCAGGAATATTTCCTAATGGACCTTTGAGGGCTACTAATGACTGGCGAAGTTCCATCAATTTTTTAATTTCATCAACATTTTCTACGATATTCTCAGGCGAAAAATCTTTCATGCTGTTAAGATTTAAATTAACATTTAATGACGAACCTTCTTCATCAATGAGTTTATTATCTACACTAAACGATAAAGATAATTTTTGATGTTTTAAAACATCGTTAAAATTATTTTTATTGATGTTGATTACTTTTTTGTCTTCAACTGGTTTTGACTCTTCATTTGGGTTAAACTCTCCCAAAACAGTTATTTTGTAAGGTATTTCAATCTCAGCAGATTGATCTCCTGTCGCAGGTTTATATGTGACGTTGATTCTCTCTTTTGGTGATTCTGATTGTTTACTCATGTTTTTCCTTTTATATTAATTTTTAATTTCTAACGCTTGTTCTACATCGATTTTGCACAATCTTGAAAAGAGAGATTTTTGCTCATCTGCATCAATATTTGCACGTCCAAAACTTAGCAATAAACTATATACTTTCGCAGAAAGTTCAGGCTTCCACGCGTCAAGTTTATATCTATCCACATCCACCATAAGTTCTCTTAAAAGCACTAAGGAGATGTCGTTTTTACTGAACTCTTTGGCAAACTCTGCATGCCATAAACGCCAATAAAATTTCTCTTCGTGTGTTTTTGCGCTTAAATAGCTATTTTGTAAAATACTCATTGCCTCCTTGATTTTTTTCTGTTTTGCTAATACATAACAAGACTCCAACAAACTCTCTTTTGTGCTTGTGTGATTTTCATTTGTCTGTTTATGTTCATTATTTACATCCATATTTTGTAACAGCCATTCTTTAACTTTCAAGGATGCGAAAGGGGTAGAATCTTTAAAAGTTAAATCTAAAATACTTATGTCAGCGCTAACATATGCAAGCAATGAATTCTTTACTTCTAGTGCTGCTTGCGATTGATTCATTTCAGTTAAAATAGTAAAAGCACGGTAGTGTCCATCTAACCAAAAGGGAGAAAATGAGATAAGTGACTCGATTTTTTTAAGAGCCTCTTGATAATTTTTTGCACCATATAAATTTTCGATTTCATCTAAGCTCTCTTGAGATGGTGCATTGAGTGGCGTTTTCCCATTATTATTCATAGGTAAACCATCTGTTTCCAACCATGACAGCAAACGACTTAAACGAATCGCACCTAGAAGCGCCGTATCTTTTTCTATCCAATAGTTTTGTAGCAGTGCTGCATTTTTTTTCAATGAATTTAAAACTTTTGTTGCATCCGCTTCTGTAGTAATCAAATCAATTTCGTGAGATTTACTTACTTGTGGTATTTCTGCTTGACCCTGAGACATTATGTTTTGAGTCTCTGTTTTCGAATCCGAAAGTTGTTTTAATGCCCTCTGTATTTTTTTAAAAAGTTGCACTTCTTGTTTCACAGTAAGTGTAAAATTTTTCTCTAACTCCACAATCAGATCTAAAAAAGCTTGATATTCTATTGAAGCGCTAATCGTGCCATTTTGATCTAGCAACTCTTCATTTAAAAGTTCTTCTAACCATGTCATAGAACTTATCTTTACTTTCACCGATTTTGGAAAAATTCTATCTTCATGTTTTTGCAATAAAGCATTTACTATCTTCAATGCCTTTTCTAAGCCACTCCAACTCTCCTGTTTCCACAAACCATAAGTCCACCAACACAAGATTTTTATATCTTTTGTTTGATACTGCAAAAGGTACTCTGAGTTTTCTATGATTTGCACCCAATCAGTTTGAATATTTTCTAAAACACTCGTTGATTTGTCGATTTCACTTTCTAGTTTTAAAAACAAATCTTCATATTTACAATCAATACCACAGGGCGTATCTGCATCAATATCGTTTAATAATGCTAACAATAAATACTCCAAATCTATAAAAATTTATTTTCATTTTTTTATGTTTTAATGTGGCGGGCATGATATCATTTACAAACTTTGATTTAACTTTTAATTAACAAAAAATATTTTATTGAAACTATTTTTCTATAAAAATTAATTTATTATGTTTCAATTAGTTACATGTGTAATAATTTAAAAACAAACATTAAAAAATCTTTATACCAATTAACAACTAACAGTTATTATTACAATTTCATTATTCTTGTATATTTTATCATCACTTTAAAAAGGGATTTTTCATGTCCAATACTCTCATTGTCGTCAAAGAAGGCACTATACTCTGCGAACATGGAGGCAAAGTTGTACTAAACTCTACGGTAACCAATCATAAAATAGGTGGAAAAACACCTATGTATGATATAGACTTACTTGATGCAGAGATCCAAGGATGTCCCCATTTGGTTGGTGTGGGTGGGCAATGTACAAAAGTGGTAGCCATTAGTTCAGCTGTTACAGAGAGTAATATTGCAAACAAAGGGAAAAACTATCTGCTTCGTGTAGATGGATGTAAAACAGATAAAGGTGCGGGACTCGTTCTGGTTGACCCAGGTCAGGACAACACACATGTACATGCCAAGCAAAGTGGCGAAGGTGCCAGTATCACACTTAGGGCTCTTGAAGAAGCGACAACAGACACCAAAGAGAACATCAAAAAAGAGCGACATCGTATCTACCCTCTTCGTAATAGTGGTGTGTATGTTCGTGGGCTTAGAGGGGGAAGAGACTTTAGGCTTTTAAATGATTTTTACTCTTTGGCAAATGGTACCCATAAAGCCGATAAACTTCTTACCTATACAGATGCTTATCTCTATGTAACAGATATAAATAAAAATGAAACGATAGAATACCAAGTGATAAACCGTGGAGATATCTTTAATCCCAAGATACAAGATATCCAGTTTAAAGACACACAAACAGGTGCTATTCGCCGCTACATCCCTTGTTATGAAGAGAGTACGACTTTGGAGTTTGTCTACAGCAACCTCAAACTCTCAGAACAAGAGCTTCAAAACTTTAAACCTCTTCAACTCAATCTCACCGATGCAACAAATAGTTGCACCCCATATCCCAAAGAGTATGCAAAAAGTATCAAGCTTGTCAAAAAAGATTTTCAAAAGAGATTTACTCTCTCATATAAAGCACTGCATAAAGAGTATGTAGATATCACCTATGTCAATACGCTCCTCTTGTTGGATGATCCTCTAGGAGAGATAGAAGATCTGTACAATGAATATGAGTTTTCTTATAACTACCACTATGGATACAACAAAGCACTTATAGAAAACATCAAAGCTAAAAACCAATATGCTTATGCTGTAGCAGATATGCTGGATTATCTTTATGTGAGTGATGCCGAGCAACAAAAGTATGATGCACAAACGAAAAAGCTCAAAGAGAAGTATAAAATTTTAGCCAACATTATTTGTAATGAGTTTGCAGATTTTATTGTTCAAGAACTTGATAGCGAACACAATCTAGCCTCGGTAATACAGTTTGATACCGCAAAAGATTTTTTAGATGAAGTAAAATTTATTTCACCGTTTTTCTTCGATATAGATGAAGGTGCATTAATAAGAGACGATGATTACAGTAAAGAACATTTTTATCTTATGAGTAAACGCACTGCATGGGTGTATACGGGAAATAGAAATACTTTACACAAACATAGTCGTAGTATTGGTATGTTTGGTAGAGGTATATTAAGCCTAAACGGTG
>Ga0265294_10003243_pt1 | contig 20903 bp, 20 predicted proteins | sample MunlanPumphouse3_FD_192504 | JGI IMG/M metagenome (GOLD analysis project Ga0265294, IMG submission 192504) | Groundwater microbial communities from a municipal landfill in Southern Ontario, Canada - Pumphouse #3 | ecosystem: Environmental > Aquatic > Deep subsurface > Groundwater | place...
GCCGTTTTTGAGATCCGGAGCGACACACAGATTCCGCACGACCGGAAAAGCTTACACCCATCTGTTTCTGAACGAATTTTTCACGGGACATCCTCCCGACAGTTCCAGAGCCGCCCTCGAAGCCTTGGGTCTGGGTCTTGATATGAGCGGTGACAGAAACGCATTCAGATTCAGCCCCGCAAGATTCGTTGACAACATGATTTACTGGATTTACGATTTGGAGGACGTGAAGGACGACATCGAATTCCACATCATGGACAACCTCTGGATTTTGGAGAAATACGAACCGGACATCAATTTCTTCCTTGAGGGCAGAGCCGTTCTGACCATGGAATATTCCGATGTTCCCGATCTGCCCGCGCCGCCGGTCAACACGGCTTACGTTGAGGTTCCGGGGGATTTGGGTAAACTTGTGAACAGAGTGGCTGAAATTTTGAACGGCGTCACCAACTATCCCTGGGGATGCGGAAGAATCGGACACGTCCATCCCGGATTCAAATCTTTGGGCAAAATGACCGCAATATCCGACAGTCCCACTTCCCTGGGCATCTGTTCGTCCCTGGGATACGACATACGTCTGGTGGATGAATTGGAAGACAGGTTCCCAGTCGCCGTCGAGGCTTTGGAACACGGGAACGTGTTTTTGCACATAGACGAGGTCGACGAATACAGCCACCAGAAAGACCCGTTCAAGAAAATCGATGTGCTGGAACACACCGACGAACTTATGGAGAAATACTTCTCCCACGCGGAACGGATTGTTTACTTCACGGATCACGGCACTTCCTGCGTGACCGGCGAACACATTTTAACCGATGTGCCGGTTTGGACAACGTTCGAATGCAATTTGAAAGAAGGTGAAATCACTCCCTTGAAAGAAGTGATACCCAGAATAATGGGATATTGAGGAATTCATATGACTTACAACGGAAAGCTTCCCGAATCATTGGAAGTTTGGGGCAACAGAAAAATCGCTGACGATCTGATTGGCAAGATGTGGGGGAAAAGAGGCGTCTTTACCTGTACGGTGGCAAATACCATGACGTCGGTCCGTCCGGGAATCTCCGATGCGGGGGATACGCCCGAACTTACGCTGTTCACTCCCCCCGCAGATGTGGAACTTCTTGTGAACGGCGAAGTCACCTGCATGGAAGGCATTCCGATCAACCCCGGCGGAATACCCACACCCGCCACTTTGACCAAAGCCGCCCTTCAGCTTTCCGGCCTGCCGTTTTACATTATCAACGGCGGAAGCAAAATCAATCCTTTCGTACCCTATTTTGACGTGGGAGGGGAATGCGGACGGGACATAACCACCGGAGACTCGGTTTCCAATGTGAAAGAAGGTTATGAAAAAGGAAGAATTCTGGCCAAGTCCCTTGCCCGGGGATACGATTACATCGTAATCAGCGAAAGTTGTGCCGGAGGAACCACGACTGCTTTGGGGGTTCTTACCGCCATGGGGACCGTAAAAGAAAATCTTGTGAGCAGCAGCTCCCCCAACAATCCCAGGGAACTTAAAACGGAAACCGTGATGATGGGTCTAAAGGCCGCCGGAATCAAACCCGGGGACTTGGAGAATGACCCGTTGAGAGCGATCGAGTGCGTCGGAGACCCTATGATGCCCGCAAACGTGGGAATGCTCGTGGGCGCCGCGGAAGCGGGAATTCCGGTTATCGTGGGAGGAGGCACTCAGATGGCCGCGGTCATGGCCGCGGCGGTGAAGATGAATCCTTCCGTCGTGGGAAACATGTTCCAGGGAACCACGGGATGGCTGATGAACGATCCCAATTCCAGCATGGTGAAACTCATGAGCGCCATATCCGAAGACATACCCATAGTTTACGTAAATATGGATTACAACAAGAGTCCTTTCGAAGGTCTGCAGGCTTACGAATGGGGATACATCAAAGAAGGTGTCGGATGCGGCGGTGCTTCGGTTGCCGCCATTCTCGGAAGCAAAGGCAAGATAACCTGCGACATCCTGCTTGACGAGGTTCACAGGGTATACAAGGAAATCATGGGAATTCAGTGAGCCAGCGGGCCATTCTCAATTCTTCCGTGGTGTTTACGTTCACCGCCAGATCGATGCAGGAACATTTGTAGAAGCTTTCCTGAAGATAATCCCCGTCAATGGTTCTTTGCCGGTCCATGATGTTTATTCCCGACATTACCCAGAACTTACCGCCAAGGTTTATCGTGTACGAAGGGGTGATTCCGAACCTTCTGATGGATTCTTCGTCAACCACGGCAATCATGGATTCCATGTCGGGTTTGAAGGCGTTTGTTATTCCGTCTATCACGTTTGTTGACAATAAAGGTAAATCAGACGGCGACGTCAGAACGAACTCCGAACTCATCAGTTTCAGGGACGAGTGGAGATCGTCAACATAACTGTCGCCGCTGGTTTTTATGGTTTCATAACCCAGATCGTTGAGATACATCTCCGTTTGCGGAGTGTTGGAACTTACTGAGATCAATATCGAAGATATGTTTTTCGAGGCTTCCAACGCCGAGATTACATGCATGACCGTCGGTTTCCCTCCGACGGTCAGCATGGGTTTCTCTATGCCGTTGTTCAGCATCCGTGTGCCTTTTCCGCCTGCGTTTATCAATGCTTCGAATCTCATATGTAAGTCAACAACTTAGCAACCAGAAGAAGGACAAACAACATAGAGAAGGCGATAACCGGCCTTGCGATCTCGTTTGTCGCTCCCAATATGTCTCCCGACGTTGAGCCGAATGTCTTGTCTGCGGTTTTGGCCATTAATTTTCCCACGTATACGGATATCGCTATTCCCGCCAAAAGGGCGACAACCATGGTGACTGCCATACGGGGGAATCCCGATATCAAATCATAGGGATAATACATTTTGTGGATTGCCGCTATGACTATCAACACCACAAGTGTGAGTACCAGTCCCACGACGGACAGAATCGACGTCACCGTTATCGACTTGGTCAACGTTTTGCTGTCTGCCTTTCTGACCTGGGCGGATGCCATGCCGTTACCCGCGGTCCCGTGAACCGCGGCGGAAACCATTGCATTCTTTATCAGGATTTCCGTAATCGGGATTATGAAAAGCATTGACGCAAATGTAAAGAATGACGCTTGCGCATATATCGCGAATGCCGCCAGTGTCACCACCAGAGCCACCCCGAAGCCTCCGGCGCCTATGCCGGTGTCCTTCATGGCCCGGATGTGTTTTTCCTGATTTCCCGATGCCACCATTCCGTCTCCGAAATCAACAAGTCCGTCAAAATGCAGGAACTTGCTGCCGACAAGAACGGTCGCCAGCACAACGATTGCGACCAACGGGTTCATCGAAAGGTTCAGGAAATAGTCCAAGATAAAGAAAATAATTATTTCCAAAGCGACTATGGTTGCGAAAAGCGCGCCTATCACGGGAACCAGATAGAAACGGTCTTCCATTGCTTCCATGTCCTGTTGCCCAACGTCCTGCCTCCAGATTGTAAAGAAAGATATCATCGCTTTGAGAGCGGATCGATCCTTTTCCCTGGAAGGTTCAAGATGCGACGCATCGTTCATATAAGATTCCGTTCTGACATATTCTTCTTCGGCTTCGGGAATCGGTTCATCATCGAAATCCTCGGATGAATCGTCAGATTTCTCCGCAGATTCTTCCGTTACGGGTTCAGAATCGAAACTGTATTCCGAAGAAGATATTCCTCCTGTTGTTCTTGCTTCCGAACCAAGAAACGGACGACCCTGCTTGCCCGACCAACTTTCGGGCTGTGCATTTTCGCCGGTAGAAATTTCTTCCTCGGACTCCGAAAACAACTCACTCTTCTCCTCTGTCATTTCAACACCTCCTGCCTCATACTTTAGTATTTTTTAAGATTGAGACACCCTCGGCAAGACCTTCAACAATCCCTCCGAGAATATATCCTGCCCCCTTGATTTTAAATGGGCGTTTATTATATATCGGAGACTGAACATTTATATCTGTTTGTCCTGAAACTGATTTGCAAATCTTTATTTTCAAAGTATTGGCTATATCTTTGGACACTTCATCCATCATGGATTGTGCATCCAACTCGATTTCCCCCGTCAATCTTTCAAAAATAAGATCGGCGGAAACAGCAAATTGGGTCATATTTGCGACATCGCGGTTATCGGTCAATCCGTCAAGAATTTCATCCAATCCGATGTTGTCATTTTTATCGGAACCGAAACATCCGGATATGTATCCGATCAGCATATCTTTGGAAATTCCCGCTTCGGCCAGAATATCCAGATAATTTCCGTGGGCATTGTCTCCGCGTTTTATCAGCGAGTCTCTCACATGGAACTTTACGGCTCTCGCCATGGCGATGCCCAACGGAGTTCCGGTGCCGGAATACGGCTCCCTTTCTTCCCCCGCGGGGGATATGATTGCCATTGAATCGGAAGTGGTCCCCGTTTCTTTGTAACCGAAAGATGCCAATGCCGCAGATTTGGCTTCGGTTATGGCTATCATGATGTTCACTTTTGCAGCCTGGGTCAAAGGCACCGGCGATACGCCGATGATATTTATCGTCCCTGCCAGAGCCGCACTTCTTCTTTGGGAAAGTTTCGATCTTCTTTCCCAGTCTTCAAGAACGTCGCCTGCGACTACCTGGTTGCTGAGTCCCGCGGTCACCGCGGCGAACACTTCGATATCCTCGAATTTTTCCGTTCCGTGGCTAAAAACATGTTTGACTTCCGCCGCGGTCATGAGACCGACGGAAGTGTCCGGAAGTCCCATGGCTTTGCAGGCCTGTCCGGCGTAGGAGAACGGATCGTCATGCATGAAATTCTTCGGAACCTGCATTACGAAGACCGTGTCCGTGCGTCTGTCTCCGCCGTTGAATATGGCCGAGCTCAGTATTTCCATTTCCTCACCGAGTCTGATGACCGCAACATCATACCCCTCATAAGTCAGAATTTCGCATTTCGGTATTTTCATTTCAGAACCTCCGCAATCCATTCGATTCCTTTTACGAATAGGTCTTCAAAATATATCTGTACGTGAACCCCGAGGAAGACAAACAACGGCACCGTTACAAGAATCATGAACAGCACGGATGAAAATTCCACCAGTCTGAGACATCTTCTGATATCTCCGCAGCCCGGGAACCGGGCCTCTTTGTTTATCGTGTATGAATTTTCTTTGTCCATTTTTATACCCAGTGCTCCGGCGGCGGCGGCCATCGGATATCCGCTGTTCGGACTTGCCGTGACTTTGTTGTCTTCTTTGGTGATTTTCCACGAATTCCGCCAATCCATACCCAGAATCGCGGAACCCAGAACAAGGAACAACGCGGATATGCGGGAAGTCAGGAATCCCAATATGTCATCCAGTATTGCAGGGAATTTTCCCAATTTTTCATATTTTTCGTTCCTGTATCCCCACATGGCATCCATGAGGTTGGCACACCTGTATATGAAAGCCCCCGGAATACCCAGCAGCCCCATGAAAAACGTCGGGGTGCAGACACTGTCGGCGTAATTCTCCGATATCGTTTCGCAACATGAAGACGCTATGTGCGCCTCGTCCATGCCTTCGGTGTTCCGACTTACGATCATCCGAACTTTGTCCGCGGCATCAACGGTGTTTCCGTTTTCAAGATCGGAACAGACAGGTTCGCAGTGTTTGTTGAAAGAGAATATCGCAAAAGTCAATTTCAGTATGAATGCCGAAGATATTGTCCAGAGGATTTTTCCGTAAGGATCCGGAACGTATGTTCTCAGTACCGCGGTCATTGCAATCGCGATGCCTCCGAACAAAATTAAAATGAACAGATAGGATAGGAAACCCAGAACCGTTGCGTAATTCCCGTCGCGCTTTTTCAGACGTTTGTCTATCCCTCCGAGTATGTTTCCCATCCATCTCAGGGGATGGTACCTGTTCGGAAATTCGCCTATGAACCTGTCAATAAGTATAGCCAGTATCACAATCAGAATCGCTTCCGACCACAGAGGCATGATATTACCTCAGTGATCTCACGACGGATTCCGCCGCATCTATGAATTTTTTGTTGCGTTCACGGTCTTTGACGCTGTACCTGACATAGTTGTCATAAGGTTCGCCGAAAGATGCGCAGTCTCTGAGGGCAATGCCTTCTTTCTGCATCTTCAGGTTCACTTCGGAAGCTTTCATACCGAGATGTTCCACAGGTCTGAAATAAAAGAAAGAATCGGAAACGTCGCCATGGGTAAAACCCACTTCCGACAGTCTTTTGTTCATGTATACGGATTCATTTGCCATCATTTCCGCGGCATCATGAACATGATTCATACGTTCTTCGAGAAGAACCGTGGCTATGCTCTGTTCGGCATATCCCACGTTCCAGGTCATTCTTACCTTTTCCATTTGTGCAATCGTGTCGGGGTGACCGAATCCGAATCCTATTCTTATCCCCGGGATCGCAAAAGATTTTGTCAAAGACCCGGCAACCACCAGGTTCGGGAACCTGTCGACGTATTCCACACATGTGACGTCCCTGTACCCCGGAACCAATTCCAACAGTGTTTCGTCCAGAAACACCAAGACGCCGCTGTCCAGGCATTCTTTGACGATTGAAAGTATTTTGTCTCTGGGTTCCACCCGGCCGGTGGGATTGTTCGGATTGCAGATGTACAGCGCCTTCGCCCCGACGATGTGTTCGGATACGTCTTCGGCATCCAATCTCAGATTGTTTTCAACCGACAGTTCCATATTTCTGACCGTTGCTCCGGCAATCCTGCATTGATGGGCATATTCGGCAAAAGAAGGTCTGGGTATCACCGCAACCTCGCCTTGTGCCAGAAAAGTATTCGGGAAATTCCTGATTATGTCGGAAGAACCCGCACCGACGGTTATGTTGTCGTGATTGACTCCGTAAACTTTGGAAATAGCGTCTTTGAGCACAGAACATGAATCGTCGGGATAGTGATCTATTTCAAATCCTGCCTCGGCCAATAATTCCGATATGTCGTCAGGCGGACCGAAAGGGTTCAGGTTGTGACTGTAGTCTTCCACGTCCTTCAGCATCCACCCCTGTCCTCCGTGCACGGTCTTCGGCAATTCCGTCAATTCTTTGCGGACGGCCTCATCTGGGCTAAACATCGGAAGGATATTACAAGAGTTCGATATAAGGATATGGATGATTCATCCCTCCATGCTCCGTCAAGCCATAGATAAGAATTCATAACCCTTAATCCATAACCCCGGATTGATGAGTGATATAATCGAGGTCAGAGACCTCACGAGGAAGTTTTCGGTCCGCCGCAGTCCGGACAAAATAGCGGTGGACGGAATATCTTTCGATGTGAAAGAAGGAGAGATATTCGGACTCCTCGGGCCCAACGGAGCGGGTAAAACCACTACGATAAAAATGCTTTCGACCCTGCTGTATCCTTCTTCGGGTTCCGCCAAAGTATTGGGTTATGACATTACCGACGAACGCACCGTCATGGATCTGAGACGGAGAATCAATGTTGTCAGCGGCGGAGAAAGAGGATTGTACTACCGATTGACCGCCAGACAGAATTTGAAATTCTTTTCGGATCTTTACGGCATACCGAAAAATGAACGGGACATCCGATGCGACGAGTTGCTGGAATTGGTGGGGCTGACCCGGGCTTCCGACATAAGAGTGGAGGATTTTTCACGGGGCATGAAACAGAGACTTCACATAGCCAGAGCTTTGGTCAACGATCCCGAGGTTCTGTATCTGGACGAACCGACCATAGGATTGGATCCCGAAATTTCAAGAAGCATCCGGGACATGATCAGAAAATTATCCGATTCGGGGAAAACAATCATTCTCACCACCCATTACATGTATGAAGCCGAAGAGCTCTGCGACAGAATGGTCATATTGTCCCAAGGCAAAGTGGTGGGCCGCGGAACCGTCGGGAAAATCAAAGACATGGTTTCCGACACTTCCGTGGTTCATATCCTCACCGACAAAGACCCCGCGGAAGCATTGAAAACACTTGAATCGGATTCGGATATCACCGGAATCATGACCTGTATGGTCGGAGGACGTTACGATACGAGATTCTCCTGTGTTTCCGGGACGCCGGATCCTCATGCCCACGAAGAAGCGTTCCGTCCTTTCGGAATCAGAACCATAGGGTTGGACGAACCCACTCTTGAAGACGCATACATACGGTTGACGGGCGGAGAACGGGAATGAACGCCAGAGCCGTCACCGCAGGATTCAAACAGCAGGCGATTCAGTTCTTCGCGGATCCCCAGTGGATAATTCCCAGTCTGATTTCCCCTTTTCTGATGACCATGGTCATGATTTTCATCAGTTCCGGCGGTACGGCCATTGAAGGTCCCGTTGTTTTGCAGGCGGTTCTCGGCGGAGGGGTTCTGGGTATGTGGGCAAGTTCTTTGTTCTCCTCCAGTTCCAGCGTTTCTTTTGACAGGATCAACGGCACTTTCGAACCCATGCTGGGTTCCGGCACAAGAATCATTTACGTCCTGGCCGGAAGATCTCTGTGGAGCACTCTCATAGGGTTGATGAATGCCTTCATAGTCTTCGCCATCGCCGAACTCATGTTCGGCACCGGACTGAGTCTTGACCGGCCGTTCCTGTTCTTCCTGACCGTTTTGATGACCATGCTTTCGCTGTCCACGGTGGGGCTTCTTATCTCATCATTGTTCGTACTCACCAGAAAAGGCGGCACGATAGCCACCGTATTGGAATATCCTTTGTATGTGTTCAGCGGTGCGCTGATTCCCATTTCCCTGCTTCCGGGTTGGATGCATCCCATCTCTTACGTTCTGGGACCTTCCTGGGGGGTTGATGCGATGAAGTATGCCGCCCTTCCCGTGCACGAAGGATTGATGGGTATGAGCATCGTCGCCGATATCGCAATCTGCATGCTTTTATCAATCGTAATGATTGTGATATCTTATTTTGTGATGCTGTACGTCGAACGCAAGGTTCTGGAATACGGAACCGCAACGAGGTATTGAGATGAGCGGCCCTCTGACCATAGTGGCAAGTGCCGCCAAGATGGACTTCCGATCCAAATTCGCCGTTGTCGGTCCTTTGATGAGACTGGCCGTGATAATGCTCACAAATCTGTTCAGCATGTACTTTTTCTTCCTGCTGGCATCCTATATCGGAAAATCCGATGTCACGCCGGATTACGTCATAATCGGAAACATGATTCAGAGCATAGCCACTTCCACACTGTATTCCACTTCCAACATATCCAACATGGAAAAACACACAGGTACGTTGGAACCGTTGCTGACCGCACCTTCCAGAATGTTTTACACCTTCTTCGGAAAATCAATCTTCGGGATACTGAACGGCATCGTCTCGGTCACGGTTTCGATATCTTTCGCCGCATTCGTCTTCGGCGTTGATTTCAGTTCCGCCAATCTTTCCGTGATTGCGGTCATAGGTCTGCTGACCTGTCTGTCCCTTACGGGAATGGGCATGGCCGTGGGAAGCGTGGGGCTGTATCTTAGAACATCCTCGATCATCGCAAGTCTGTTCAGTTACATCGGACTGTTGGTCTGCGGAGTGAACTTCCCCGTGTCTTACCTTCCGGGATGGCTGCAGATATTCTCTTACGCCATGCCCCTGACCTATGCCGTCGACGCAACAAGGATGGCGGTGGGCGGCGCGACGCTGTCCGCCGTCTCACAGCCTCTGATGATCATGATCGTGCTGGGTCTGGTGTATCTGATAATTTCTTGGTTCATATTCAATCTGTTTGAAAAGATATCAAGGAAAACAGGAAAAATCGGGTCTTTCTGAATAGAATTAATAAGAGCTGACGTCTTCGGCGGTTTCATGACAATACTTTCAGACATGGACATAGCTCACGGAATGAGCACGGGATATCTCGGAATCAACAATTACTCGGAAAAAAGTCTTACCCCCAACGGATACGACCTGAGAATAGCCGAGATTTCCGTGCGCGGAGATTCCGAACTCAAGACCGAAGGGACGGTCACGGTTCCTCCCCGCACGATGTTTTATGTTTCAACCGTGGAAAGGGTCCGGCTTCCGTGCGATCTCTGCGCTCAGCTTTGGCTGAGAACCACTTGGATAAGGAAAGGCATCATCGGAGCATTCGGCAAGATTGACGCGGGATTCGAGGGCACCCTTACTTTGGGAGCCTACAACGCAACCGACGAACCCATCGAACTTCCCATCGGGGAACGTTTCTGTCAGATGGTGTTTGAAACTCTGACGTCGGTTTCCGGAAAGAATTACGCCGCGAGAAGCGGAAACTACCAGGGACAGACCGGGGTCACTTTGGAACCTCTGAAGAAGAATTAATTCTTCATTATATCGAAAACGTAAACGCTCATGGTGGGCGAATAAGTTTTCAGTTCCGAAGTACGGACAATGGATATGTCATAGCCTCCGGCTTTGGCTTTTTCGGTGATGTTTGAAACGAAGTTGTTCAAATCCGTCCGCTCAAGGACTCTGTGAAGATGGATTGTCGCGCCGGATTTCGCGGATTTCAAAGCGGAATCAAGGAACTCTTCCGAAGATTGGGGGAGATTCATGATTATCCTGTCGGCGGGGGGAAGGTCTTTGATGACTTCCCGTGCGTCGCCTATTATCGGAACGATGCATTCCGCATCGTTCAGTTCGATGTTCTTTTTCATAAACCGTTCGGCTTCGGGGTTCAGATCTATGGCGTAAACGATTTTTGGGAATGCGAGCTTTGATATGACCACGGGAAAAGGCGCCACCCCCGAAAACATGTCTATGACAGTTTCTCCTTTTTTCACTTCGAGAGCCGTTCTCGCCCGTTCCCCCGCCAAACGGGGATTGAAATAAACCAGGGAAGGATCGGTGGCTATCTTCGTGCCGAATTCTTTATGAACGGTTTCCGAAGTTCCCGTCCCGGCTATCTTTTCCAGTTCGCGGATTCTGAATTCTCCTTTGACTCCGTCGTCCAGCATCACGGCGCGGATGTTCGGAGAAGCTTCGATCATCGCCTCGCCGATGCGTTCTTTGTACGGCAAAAGGATATCTGTGAGTTTTATCAGCGCAATGTCGCCTATTATATCATAAGAGTTGGGCAGTTCTTCGGCCAACCAATCGGGGAAATCCAGAACTTCTTTGTAATCCGCCGGGCGGATTACCTGTTCCTCCCCTTCGAATTCTTCGGTTCCGTATCCTTCGAAGGAATCGCACAGAACGGGCATTATGAGGAAATCTCCGTCTGCGCGTATTTTGTACCGTCTGTCCAAAAGGTCCGCGTCAATGAGGCGGGCCCGGACGGATTCTCCCTCTTTCTTAGGAATCCGGATGCAGCGTGGCATATTCATCGTCTTCAATGATCTCCTCGGGAGCTCCGGTGAAACGGACCAACGCGTAGGACTCCATAAAGTGCAGGTTGCCCGGCAGCACCAAAGTGCTCAGCGGAGATCCCACATCCCTTTCGAGAAGATCTCTCGGATAACCGGTAACGATTTTTTCATCGGGAGAACCGAGTTTGGAAGCCACGCATACAACAGTCTTTTCGTCAATCAGGCCTTCGCCCCATTCTTCTTCGCTGTCCAACAGCCATTCGATCGCTTCGTGGGCGGTCATGTAGATTCCTTCGGGTTCTCTGATGTCCAGAAGAAGCATGGTGTGCAGTCCCCGTTTCTTGTTTTCAAGTATGTGGTCGTAAGGGGATTTGGGACGGTATCCTCTTTCGTACAGCGGCAAAGTCACGGTGCGTCCGAATTTATACGGTTGGAGGCCCAAAGCCGCGGGACATGCCACGAACACGGAAACCCCATAGTATATTTTTACGGGTATGTTTTCTTCGTAAGCCTGAATGCGGAGATCGACATGGGTGGTTGCCATCATCGTGTCTCCGGCAGTGACGAAGCCTACCTTCATCTTCTTGGCATCCTCTATTATTTCAAACTCTTCCTCGACCTGCGCCCGCTGAAGAAGTTCGATGGGCTTTCCGATGAGACTTTCTAACTCGCTCATATCGGCACCGATCAATTTGGATGTGTAAAATTCAGCGTATATTTTGTCGCATTCCTTCAAGGCTTTCAACGCTTCAATGGTCATTCCGTCCGTGCCGCTCATTCCGAGTCCGACGAACACCAATTCAGAGGTCATGAAATCCGGAGTACGCTTGTCTGATTAAAGGATTCCTAATAATTATCTTAGATAGAGTATTAGTTTTACAGTATTCATGTTTCCTTTTTTTTCGTTATGTGTTCTATGTTTTTGCCGCCTGAGGCTGGACGTGGATTATTTATACCAGCTTAATAAGTAACGATGTCGGAGTATATAATTATGGCAATATATGTACCAATATCATTGCGATAATTTGCATTTTATACGCTTTTTTCATATATTTTACTAAAAATATAACGATGTACCTAAAAAAATCATGGATATATCATCCGACCTTGATCAGCTACATATATAATCCAATAAAATATTAATCTTAGCTCTTAAAGAGCAGGAAAAAAAATGAATAAGGAGGATATACTGAAGGATCTTGAAAATTCTGTGACGACGTACGATGTTAAACTTGCAAAATCATCGGCACAGGCAGCTCTGGACGCAAATGTCGATCCCGTAATAGCCATCAATGAAGGGCTAGTTGTGGGCATGGGCATCATAAGCGACAGATATGCAGAACATAAAATATACCTGCCTCAGGTATTGGTTGCGGCCACCTGCATGTATGCAGGACTGGACATATTGATTCCAGCCATACCTGTCGAAAATATGCAAAATAGTAAAAAGTGTGCTACGGCAGTAGTGGAAGGAGATGTTCACGACATTGGAAAGAACATAGTTAAAACTATGTTGACTGCCGGAGGGTATATAGTATCGGATTTAGGAAAGGACGTATCTCCAAACACTATTGTTGAAATAGCAGAAAAAGAAGGAATTGGATGTGTCTGTCTCAGTACTTTGATGACACCGACTCTGGATAATATGAAAAGAACTCTTGACCTTATGAATGAAACTGGATATCGGTCCAAGTGCATCGTTACAATCGGAGGGCCTCCGACGTCACCGGACTTCGCAGCCGGAATTGGCGCAGACCACAAAGATACTGACGCACAGAACTGTGTAGGATGGTTGAAGGAGGCGTGGTCATGAAAGAGATGAGCCATCTGGAACGTCTGGAAGCCACAATGAAAGGAGAGGCAGATCGCGTTGCAGTGTTTGACTTCTCTTGTATATCCATGTCTCAAAGTCAAGGCTATATCTGGGATGATGTCAGATATGACGTGGATACTTCAGTGGAAATATTGAAGAAACACGCAAAAGCTGTAAGACATGATATGACGTACGGACCAATTGAGCCTAACGCGATATACCACGATCTTGATATGAAGGCTTCTTTTTCTAAAAACAATTACAGCGGAATACTGGGAGCCTACTTTGAAACCCCTGAAGACATAGACAGTAAAGAGTTGTATGATTTGAAAGACTCGAGCACCTGTCCACATGCTTATTCGGGTTTGATTGCAAAAACGGAAGCTTTTGCAAAGGCGTTTGAAAAAGATGAATCGAGAACAGCTATAGCTAACGTCTGCTGGGGACCTTTCACCATTACAGGTTTCCTAAGAGGGGTTGAAAATCTTCTTATGGATACTTTTATTGCTCCCGCCGATGCAGAAAAAGCATATTCGAAGGGTGAGAAGTTGTTCGAAGACTTTGCTGAAGTTACTCTGAATATGGGCATCGACGTATTCTATTCCGGAGATCCGACATCTTCTGGAGACATGATAGACATTGATACTTTCCGCAAGTACAGCGTACCTACATACAGCAGAATCCATCAGATGGCCAAAAACAAGTATGGCATCCCTTCTGTACTTCACATATGCGGAAATACGAGCAATCTTGTCCCAGCCATTCCGGATTCGAAATGTGATGGGTTCAGCTTCGATTATATGAACGATCTTGCCAGCTTTAAGGAGGAAATTGGCGACCGTGTTGTGCTTACGGGAAATATTCCGCCTGTTGACGTTATTTGGAAAGGTACACCAGATAGCATCATGATGGCCGGTAAGAAATGTATTGAACAGGCTGGTAAGGGCGGAAGGTTCATGCTTGCATCAGGTTGTGAACATCCACGGGATACACCATTGGAAAATGCTATTGCCCTGAGGGAAGCTGCTGAAAAATACGGTAAATACTGAGGGTGCAAACCCTTTTCAAACTCTTTTCAAACTCTTTTTTTTTCTTTTTTTATTTGGTTTCAATATTACTTCAATGACATATTCCAGCCACGGGAACCAAAGAATGTCATCCGTTCCAACCATTGCGTCTAAGTGAGGACTGATTGGGTGTTGCAACGTTGACCGTGACTGTATTGTAAATATGAAAAAATAAAGGAATCCCGGCGGATGCCGGGAAATGAGTTTCAAAGCAATGTGCAGAGAGCGTCGACGGCCCAACAGCCCTTGCCCTTCTTGTCGACCATGACCGGGTTGATTTCCAGTTCATGAATCTCAGGGTTTTCAAGGGCTATGAGAGCAATTCTCTTGACAACTTCCTTAATCGCATCGATATCCGCAGGTTCGGTGCCCCTGGCACCCGAAAGAAGGGTGTATGCCTTTGTGGATTCGATCATCCGGTTCATCTGCTCTTCGGTCATGGTCGCGTGAGCCTGTGAAATCTCCGCCATGATCTCGACGAATATTCCTCCGAGACCGAAAGACACTATGGGACCGAACTGCTCGTCACGGATCATGGACAGAATGACTTCCTCTCCGGAAACCATCTGCTGCACGGAGACTCCGTCCAATCTTGCGTCGGGTACGGCGTTCTTGCAGGAAGCCATGATCTTTTCGTAAGCCTCTTTGGCTTCCTGATCGTTCTTGACTCCGACCACCACTCCGCCGACATCCGTCTTGTGCGCTATGTCGGGAGACAGAATCTTCATTACCACGGGATAGCCCATTTTCGAGCTTTCCTTTACCGCGTCCTCCGCGGTTATGACGGAAGCTTCTCCGGGAATGGGTATTCCGTAAGCCTGGAAAATCTTCTTGCCTTCGTTTTCGGTAAGGGTCTTTCTGTTTTCCTTCTTGGCGTCTTTGATGATTTCCGATACCGTTTCCCTTCCGTTTTTGATCTTAGGGAACTTGATCGGAGTCTTGGGAATTTCTCCGCGGACGGTGAATCCTCTGAGAATGTCCAAAGCGCGCACGGCCCTGTCGGGTGTGGGGAAAGCGGGGATTTTGCCTTCTCTGAGGATGTCCACCGCAAGTTCGCACTTGGAACCGCCGGCGAAACAGACCGTGACGGGCACGGGTATGTCGTCCCTCATTTCCACAAGCATTTCCGCCACCGCTTCAAGATCCGCAAAGTCCAGAGGCGAACCCATTATGACGATTCCGCCCACGCTTTCGTCTTTCAGAACAGCCTCGATTGCCGCCTTGAAGTATTCCGCCTTGGCGTCACCCCTCACGTCAATGGGGTTGGTAAGGCCGGCAAGGGTGGGAACGGTTTCCGTCAGAAGTTTGATTGTGCCGTCGGTGAGCTTTGCGGCTTCGACGTATTTGGCGTCGTGAGCGGCGTCCGCCGACATGACCCCCAATCCTCCGGCATTGGTTATGATTGCTATGCCGTTCTTTTTCATGGGGCTGCAGGTGCTCAGAACACTGATTGCGTCAAAGAATTCATCGGCGTCTTTCGCTCTGTGGATGTTCAGTTTGTTGAAGATAACGTCATAGACTGAATCCGCACCGGCAAGAGAACCCGTGTGGGAAGATGCCGCCAGAGATCCGGCTTCGGTCCTTCCGGACTTGAACGCCACCAGGGGCTTGAGTTTGTCTATGCCCTCCAGAGCTTCCAAAAGCTCCGCGCCGTCGGTGATGCCTTCGATGTACATACCGATGACTTTGGTGTCTTTGTCATCGTTGAAATAAGGAATCATGTCCGACTCGCTCATGTCGCACTTGTTGCCGTAAGTCACAAACTTCGCTATGCCGAGTTTCTGACCGATGGCCCAGTCAATGATTGAAGATGCGAAAGCGCCCGACTGCGACATCATGGACACGTTTCCGACTCTGGGCATGTGATATGAGAATGTGGTGTTGACCTTCGCTTTGGGATTCAGAACGCCGAAACTGTTGGGTCCGAATATTCGGACTCCGTATTTCTTTCCGGCTTCCACAAGTTCGTTCTCGAGAATCTCGCCTTCGGGTCCGGATTCTTTGAATCCCGCGGTAAGGATACTTGCGTATTTCGTACCGGCTTTGCCCACTTTCTCGATCTCGGCGATTACGAACTTCGCAGGGACCGCGATAACGGCCAAATCGACGGCTTTGCCGATTTCTTCAAACGAAGTGTATGCTTTCACGCCCTGTATGGTTCCGCCTCTCGGATTTACAGGGTACAACTCACCTTCGAAACCTGCGTAAATCATATTTTTAAGCAGCATTCCGCCTAGTTTTGTCTCGTCGGTGGACGCACCTATGATGGCCACCGAGTTGGGACTGAGGAAATCACTCATAGGGGGGTAAAAAATTTTGTTGTTCATATAAGTTCCTATATTAATCGTCGTAATCTTCGAGTTTCGGCGTATATTATGCGAATATCGTAGAAAAAAGCATGTTTTTTTGAAGATTTAATAAATTTTTTCGACAAATGATGTATATTTCGTAGTTTAACGTCATTCAACGCAATCAACTTTCGTTGAATGATATAATAAACCTGCGTTAATCGGTACGAAATCCGCATCCGTCACAGATTTCAACAGGAGATTTTGCGACGGTTCGTTCCGCCGTGCTCCGGAACAGTTCATATATACGCCCGTGCAATACGAATATCGGACCGGATTGGCGTAAGGGCGGGATTCGTGAACGCCATGTGCACGATCCGGGCAATAGCGACCCTGTACCTTAATTGGGAACTCGCGGGAGATGCGATGTGTCATCGTTTGCCGTGACCGGGAGACAACGCAGGGTTCGACACACACCCCCGACGTAAGTCAGTGCTTCGAGATCGGCGATCCGCCGGACTGTGAAAAAGTTTGTTAGCGCCCGGGGGACACTGTCCCCCGAACGCTGTTGGGGTTTGGGTTATCTCAGAGACACATGCAGAGTTTTCTGAGCCATGCTTCCGCTTCGTTTTGTCTCGGATACAGAGCTTCCAACTCGGCGAATTCCTTTTGGTTTCTTTCCGTTGTGGGATTGAAACCCATGATTGTGTGACACAGTTCGTGATACATCACGTAGTCCGTCACGAAATCGGGAATTTCCGGATTGTCCAATGCCGATGACAATGAAACGACCTTCATGAGAACGGAACAGTGTCCGACCTTTCTGATGCTCGGTTCCCTCGTCCACGACAGGAACATGTCCGGATCTTTTTCGACCAGACCTGCGTCTATCAATCTGTTGTAGGAATCCGTCAGGTTCCTGTGTTCGCCTTCCGGCGACCTGGTTATGTTTCTGCTCCTTCTGAGATAGATGGGCTGCTTCGTCCTTGCGAACTCGGGCGCTGTGACCCAATCGCACATTTCTTCCGAAAAAGACGTCTCGTCCCTGATGCAGATCCTTGTGAACAGGGTTTCTGCAAGGCCTTCGATCACTCTTCCGGGGGCATCGGACAAGTAATCCGACACTTTGAAGTCGGCCCACTTGTAGGAACGTTGCCAACGGACCTTGAAGTCTTTGTAGGCCGTGAACTCGGCGGCCACTGCGTCATATTTGTATTTTTTTCCTATATTTCTGAATATTTCCTGGAGTTCTGTGTTGTCCATAGGTATTCCTCCTGGCCTTTTTACGGGCCCGGGGGAATATCCGCCGAGCTGAGCCTTATTAACAGAATGATACAGTTAGACTATCGATTATACGACAGATATTTTTAAGATAACTGTTTCTGTAGGAGCATGGAAGAAGATCCCAGACAGCGGGAACTCACTGAGAAAATACTCGCTGCCATCAAAAAAGAATACGGATTCATACCTCTTATCAACCAGGTTCTGGCCGAGCGTCCGGATCTGTTCGTGCCCGCCGCAAATCTCGGCCGGGCCGCCGTCGAAGGCAGAGGCGTTATGGAGAAGAAAACCAGATACCTCTGCGCTCTGGCTGCCGCGTCCGCGGAAGGCGCCGAACACTGCATAAGAGTTCAGGTCGAACATGCCATGAGGGAAGGCGCCACCAAAGACGAGATTCTCGAGGCCATGGTAATAGGGTCCTACATGTCGATGACGAAAGCCCAATCCTACGCGTTCAGGGAATACGCCAAGATATTCAACTTGAATACGGAATAAGTAACAATAGTTAAGTATAATGAATAATTTATATACCTTAAATACAACAGAGGCGTGATACAAATGGTAAAAATAACACCCGAAGCAGAGAAGTTCATTGTTGAACTTCTTGAAAAGAACAACAAGCAGAACCACGGCATCAAGATTTACCTTTCGGGTTTCGGATGCTCCGGACCCCAGTTCGGAATGTCCTTCCAGGAAACCGAGTCCGAAGGGGACATCGTCGACACCGTTTCCGATGCGTTCAAAATATTCTATGACGAAGAAACCGCGGGACCCCTCGGGAACTGCGTCATCGAGTTCATAGACGATCCGAACTTCGGCACCGGCCTCACCATACGTGACCCCGACGCAGTGATGAACTGTTCATCCTGCTCCGGCTGCTGAGTCCGTAGAACACAACGGACAAACTCCATTGCGGGCGCCCGCTCATCACCCGGACGCCCGCTCTTATTTCTTCATTTTCAACTTTGCACACACACACATACACACACACCGGTGCACTTTCGGCCATCCCCCTGTTACCCTTTTATTCTAAGCCTTCTTATTCACTGACGGAATGAAGTATCTGTCTCACCCTCGGATAGTTCCCGAAAAAATAGAAGAACGGGAGTATCAGGTATCGATGGCGAAAGGTTGTCTCAGTGACGACACTTTGGTTATTCTTCCGACGGGACTCGGAAAAACCGTAATCGCCCTCTATGTGGCCGCATGCATACTGGAACGGGGAAAAAAGGTTCTGATGGTGGCGCCCACCAAACCTCTGACGGATCAGCACGGGGCTTTTTTCAGCGAGAATCTTCTGAACACGGAAGTCGGAGTCATAAACGGCGGAATGAAACCGGAACTGCGCAAATCCGTCATAGAGAATTCGGATTTGATAGTGTCCACCCCGCAGACCGTCGCCAACGATTTGGAAAACGGACGTTACGATTTGGAAGAATTCGGGCTGGTCATTTACGACGAGGCCCACAGGGGAACCGGCAATTACGCATACGTGACGGTTGCGGAACACTGCGGAAGCGGAATATTGTCCATGGGCGTGACCGCATCCCCGGGAAGCGACATAAGAAAAATCGAAGATATCTGCAAAAATCTCGGTTTCGTGCGCATCGACGTCAGGGACGATGACGACCCGGACGTCTCCCCGTACATTTTTGACACATACATCAAAAGAGTGGAGGTGGGAATGCCCCAGGATCTCACCGATATCATAGACCTGCTCCGGGGGCTTCTGGACCATTACGTGATTGAACTGACGAATCTGGGATTGTTCAATCCTCACTGGCCTCCTTCGACCAAGCACATGCTCGTGGTGGGGGAAACGCTTCAAAGAAGACTTGCCAGAGGGGAAAAGACCGCCATAGTGTTCAGGGGGTTGGTGGTCCACGCAATCTGCCTGAAGCTTCTCCATGCGATAAGCCTGGCCGAGACCCAGGGGATGAGCGCCCTCCGTTCGTATATTCTGAAAATCGAAAAGGATTCGGAAAAAGTCAAAGCCAGCAAAGGAACCGTAGAGATGGTGGAACGGGAGGAATACAAAAAAATGATGAAAATCGCCATGAATTCCCCCGTGGAACATCCGAAAATATCCAGAGTCATGGGTATTGTCAGCAGAGTTCTGAATTCGTCGGAAACCTCAAAGGTGCTGGTGTTCACCCAATACAGGGATACCTGCGACATGCTGGTGGAAAAACTGTCCCTGATTCCCGGCGCAAGAGTCGGCAAACTCATAGGCCAGTCCAAAGGCGGACTGAAACAGAGGGAACAGATAGAAGTGTTGGAAAAATTCCATTCCGGAGTCTGCAACGTGTTGGTATCCACTTCGGTTGGGGAAGAGGGTCTGGATGTCGCCAGTACCGATGCCGTGGTTTTCTACGAACCCGTTCCTTCCGAAATACGGACGATCCAGAGGAGAGGACGGACGGGCAGAAGCGACGACGGCGAGGTGTACGTGCTGGTGGCCAAAGGAACCATTGACGAAGTTTTCGAAAGATCCAGCAAAAAGAAAGAAGAACTCATGAGAAGCCGTTTGGAAAGTCTGAGCAAAACCCTGAAGGACAAAGTCCTCCCGGGCAAAGACAACGGGCAGAGAACGCTCGTGGACTTTGAAAATGATTAATAACTTCACGGATATGAACGTACCATGCTTTTCAAGGACCTGGCCGATACTTTCGACCGCATAGAGGCGGAACCCAGCCGCCTTGCTATGACGGCCATACTTTCGGATTTCTTCAGATCCGTCGAAACCGACGAAATATCCGACGTGGTGTTTCTGACCCAGGGCAAACTCCGCCCGGATTTCTATCCTCAGGTACTCGGCATGTCCGACAAACTCATCATAAAAGCGATATCTTCCACCGTGGGAATGTCCGAATCCGAGGTGACCGAAGCCGTCATTGAGGAAGGCGATCCGGGATCCGCCGCTGAAAAACTGATTACGAACAAGAAACAGATGGCCCTGTTCTCCGACCCGTTGACTTTGAGAAGAGTGGTAAACGGACTTGCGGACATAGAGAACGCGGAAGGAAAGGACTCCCAAAACAGAAAAACGAAACTTCTGTCCAATCTTCTCCATGACTCGGAACCTGTGGAAGCCAGATACCTGTGCCGCATCGTGACGGGGAAGATGAGGGTCGGCGCCGGAGCCATGACCGTTCTGGACGCTCTGGCCGATGCTTTTTCGAAAAAG
>Ga0265294_10003246_pt1 | contig 20889 bp, 11 predicted proteins | sample MunlanPumphouse3_FD_192504 | JGI IMG/M metagenome (GOLD analysis project Ga0265294, IMG submission 192504) | Groundwater microbial communities from a municipal landfill in Southern Ontario, Canada - Pumphouse #3 | ecosystem: Environmental > Aquatic > Deep subsurface > Groundwater | place...
GGTGTTGGTGTAAATGAATTAGCAGCAGCAGTAGGAACAATGACAGCGGCTACCCAACGTAGTGGAAATGAAATGGGTCGTGCTTTTAGGGGAATCTTGATGAATATTCGTCAAGTGAAAGGGTATCAGGCCGAAGAGGGTGATATCATTGATGACGAAGCTATATCTAAATCTGCAAAAGCTCTTGATTTGTTTAATATAAAAGTTCATGAAACACGTGATGGTGTAGAGCAACTTCGTAATCCAATGGATGTGTTAAGGGAACTTAGTGAGCAATGGGGAACCGATACTATAAAACAGGCTCAAGCTATTGATGCAATTGGTGGAAAGTACCGAGGTAACGCACTTGTTGCACTACTTGAAAACTTTAAAATGTACGAAAAAATGCTTGCTGAATATGATAATGGAGTTTTAAATAATTCAGCATTAAAAGAGAATGAAATAAGATTAAATAGTATTCAAACAAAATTTAATCAATTAACAAATACTGTCAGTTCTTTTTGGAATAATGCGATTGAAACAGATACAATAAAATTGGCAGTAGATGCATTAACTGGATTGGTTAATATTTTAAATTCATTAGTTAGTAATTCTTTTCCTGCACTTCTTATTCAAATTGCTTTAACAACTACCGCTTTTTATGGTTTAGGAATGGGTATTAAATTTGTAGCAGGAACAGCAGTAATGGGTAGTCTTGTAACAGGAATTAGTACTGTAATTAAAACATTAGCGGCTCTTGCGATAGGAACAAAGACAGTTAAAGAAGCAATGATAGCATTAAATGGTGTAATGTCTTTTAATCCGTGGTTTTTAGTTGCCGCTGTAGGATTGACCGCAATAATAAAATTATATGACAAATTTACTACATCTCTAAAAGAGCAAAAAGAAGCAGTACAAACCTTATCTTCTGAACTTCAAAATCTTCAATCGGAACAAGATAAATTATCAGGGAAAAATAATAAAACAAAGCAAGAGGAAAATCATCTTATTGTTCTTGAAGCTCAAATTGAAGCACAAAAAAAATTATTAGCCATTGAAGCAAAACGCCTTGTTAGATTAGAATATAAAAAACAAGATTATTTTATACGTAATGATGATAGAGTTGAAGGAATTACAGGTAATAAAAATACTGATGATATAAATAAAAATATATCTGATTTAATAAAATATAATGATTTACTTTCTAAACTTGATGGAAATGCTAAAGGTGCTTATGAACAAGAGCAAAAATATAATAAGTTAATTGCTGAAAGCACAGATTTTCTTGGTAAAAAACATAAAACAATTAAAGAAAGTTTGAAAACACTAGAAGATGCTAATGATATTAATAACGAAGAATATAGAAGTCAACTTGCCTTAGCAACTGCTATAGAAGAAGTTATTAAAAAAACTACTATTAAGACTGATAAAACCAAAGAATCTACTCAAACAATTGATAGCAATGCATCAGCAATAGCTCAACAAAAACAAGCATTAGATGAATTAGCAAAATCTTATAAAGAAAATTCATCTAAAATTAAAGATTTAACTGGCTTCTTAGATGAATTAAATGATAAAGGTTTAACTGCATCTTCAATAGAAAAAATATTAAGCAACTATCCTCAATATATAGATTTCCTAGATGATGAAGTTGGTTTAAGAAAAGAATTAACAAAAGGAATAGAAGAATATCAAAATAAAATTTATGATGCTTATACTACTCTTAAAAACACAGATGCAGATTTTTACGCTAAAATGAAAATAAATAACAGTGATGCTTTTACTCAAATAAATAATAAATATCAAACAGATATTGCTGGAGCTACTACTGCCGCACAAGCAAAATTGGCTATTGAAAAAGGTTTAATAACTGATTTGTCTGGAATGTATTCTCAATATTATAAAGCATTATATAGTAGCACAACTTTAACAAAAGATAGTGCAGAATATAAAGAATTAGGGCAACAGGCTTATGCTTATCGGAATATAGAGAATGCACAAACTATAGATTATCAAGAAGCAGAAAAAACTTGGTTGGCTATAAATGCAAAAATGGATTTAGCAGAGTATGGAAGAAATGTAGCTAGTAATTTAGATAATTTAAATGTATCTAGGAGTATAGATAATACTTCTTCTTCTAGTTCCGGTGGTTCTTCCTCCAAAGAAGACACCTATACCACAAACGAATACGAACTTGCTCTATCCAAACTAAACGCTCAATATGAACTCTTAGAATACAACAAATCCAAACTATCAGAAACTTCTCAAGAATATCGTAGCACTATCCAACAAGAAATTGATCTTGAAAAACAACGGCAAGACCTTACACATAACGAAGCAGATAGACTTCGTAATAAACTTGCTTCTGGTGGGTTAGATCAAAAAGAAATAGATGATACAAATAAAACCATTCAATCTTTAGGTAACACTTGGATTGAGTCTCAGAAGAAAATTAATGAAAATAATTTTGCTATTGTAAATTCTAGTATTAAAGAATTTGATTTAGCAATTTCAACCCTTAAAGATTCCCTAGATACTGCTAAATCAGAATTAGAAACCTTAATTCCAAGTACGACAGAATATAAAAATAAACAACAAGAAATTACAAACACTACTAAACAATATATTCAAGCATTAAAAGATAAACAAATAGCAGTTCAACAGGAATTACAAAACACCAATCTATCTGCTATTGAACAAGAAAACTTAAAAAATATCATAAAAGAAACAACCAAAGAAATTCGTGCACAACAACTTGCTCTTGAACCTGAACTTAAATCCCTAGCATCCGATGTAACCCAAATCTATAAAGATATCTACTCGGAACAAAAAGATATTGCCTTATCCGCTATAGAAGAACAAATAAAAGCAGAAGATGAGAGACATGACCAAGTTATTAAAAATCTTGAAGATGAGCAAGATAAAATTAATGACCTTATAGATGCTAAACTTAAACTCCTTGATGAAACTGAAACTGAAGAACAATATCAAAAAAATCTTGCCAAAGCACAACAAGAACGTCAAGATATTCTAAACCAAATCGACGTTTTATCATTAGATGATTCACCTGAAAATAAAATAAAAATAGCAGAATTAAATAAAGAATTAGCTGAAAAAGATACAGATATTGAAGATTTACAGCACGATCATACGCTAGATTTACGTAAAAAGAATTTAGAAAGTTTGAAGTCCACAAAGCAAAAAGAAGTGGATTTAGCGAAAGATACAGAAGATGAATTATATGATGCTACGAAAGAAAGATTAGATGATCAAAAAGAACTTACTGAGAAATATTGGGATAATATTATTAATGATGAACAGAGATGGATAAAACTTCAGGAACAGATTGTTAAGGGTGATTTTTCTCAGGTTAACACTGATTTTGCAATATTTAAAGGTTGGATAAATGGACATTTAGAAGAGATTGGAACTAGTATTGGGACTAATTTTATAACTAAAATGGATGATGTAATTAGTAGAGCAAATTCAGCTAAACAAACATATTTAGAATTAAATAAAATTATTGAAGATGGATTAACTACAGATGTAGATGTCGATCTTAATCCAGATCCAATAACTCCAGATCCAATAACCCCTGACCCTACTCCAGATCCAATAACACCAACTTATCCAAGTTATTCTTTTGGTGATTTTTATACAGATACCGCAAATAATAAATTAATGACACATAAATCACATTTAGAAAAACAGGCTCCTGGTGTATATATATATGATGCTTATCATTATGGGGATTATTATTCTATTGATGATGTTTTTGCATCTTCACTTGGATGGAGAGTAGCAAAAGAAGGTAATTATGTTAATGTTTATAAAAAACATACTGGTGGTATTGTAGGTGAAGAATCTAATTCATCTTCTCCTTCTCGTATAACTCAATTAGTTAATAAATTATTTAATGTTCAAGGCAATGAACAAATGGTTAAAGCATTAAAAAACGAACTTTTTGTTCCACAGTCTAATCTCACAAAATATTTCATTCCAAATATCCAAAATTTAATATCCTCTATAACTCCACAAATATCAGTTGCTGGAGCATCTGGTGGTGATCAAAATATATATATAAATATTGCAGAAGTGAAAACAGAAGATAAAAATAGTATGAATAAGTTCTTTACTACAATAAATAGAAGTTTGGCAAATTTAGGGCAAAGATAAAGAGAGGGTTAAATTCCCTCTCTTATTATTTATATTAAATTTAACTTTTTCAACTTAATTGCTTCTGCTTTTAATTTATTTAAATCTTCATGAATTTTATCAATATAATCTTCAAGTTCAGTAGATGCTTTATAAGCAATAGTACCTCCTAGTTGAATGAAACCTTTTGTGGATAACGCCGAATCTAAATTATCTAATAAATTAATATAAATAGTTTTAGATTCTTTATATTCTTGATTAGCAACTCCCCAACTATTAAATTTGTCTTTCATGGTTTTTACTTTATCTCTCATTGCTAAGATTTCTGAATCAGTGGGGTTGTTTTGCATTAATATATCTAACCCTTCTACTCCAATATCTCCCGCTTCTTTCATTAATAATAAATATTCTTTCTTTTCAGTTTTTGCAAGATTGGTTTGATTATTATTAATGGAATTATTAGTTTTGACGGTTGAAGAGTTTGTGTTAGAAGTAACATTTGGAGTAGTAGAAGTGGTTGGATTATTAATAGTTTTATCTAAACTATTAACTACAATAGCATTATTGGTTTGATCCCAAGTTACATTTGCTCCCAATGCTTCACTTAATGTTTTTGCTGGTACATATACATGATTCTGAAAACTGATTGGTTGTAAAGTATCTTGAAGTGTTACACCATTTACTATAAGTCGAATTACCGAACTAGATGTTTCAGCATATGAAGTAAAATTAAATGCCAATAAAGAAATAAAAATACCAATAACCATTCCACTAATTAATTTTTTCATTTCAATTCTCCTTTTAGTTATTTTTTTATATTATTCTAATTATATAATTTTATTATACATATTTTTTTAAATATTTACAAATAAAATTTACCATTTTTAATAAATGCTTTAACTCAGGTAGGCAGAGGTGCACACTCTGAAAATTTATCTTATCCCTCAAAGATAAATTTGCCCTACCTGATTTATTTTGGGTTGAGGGGTGTGAGAGGGGTGTTTATATTGATAATTTTACCGCAAGAAGTTTTAATAAGATGGGATAATTCTAATAAAAAATATTATAAATTAAAAGGATATGAATTTACAAAAGCAGGAGAATATTTTTCTGTAGATATTATGGATGTACCAAAAGGAAGTCATGTATTTGTAAATTGTTTATGTGATTATTGTGATGGGAATGTTAAAATGCAATTTATTAAATATAATAATAATGTATTAAATGCAATAATAAAAAAGGTTGCCTGTACTGATTGTTACCCTAAAAAAATTAAAGAAGGTAATTTAATAAAATATGGAGTTGAAAGCACAAATAGTTTAGTTTCTGTACAAAATAAGAAGAAACAAACTCTTTTAGATAAATATGGAGTGGAACACATGTCACAAATAGAGGAAGTTAAAGAAAAGAAAAAACAGATTAATATAAATAATTATGGAGTAGAACATTATTCACAAACAAATGAATATAAAGAAAAAATAAAACAGACTAATTTAGAGAGATATGGAGATGAATGTTCTTGTAGAAATAATGAAGTTAAAAATAAACTTAAACAAACTAATTTAGAAAGATATGAGTGTGAATATACATTACAAAATAAAGAAATTAGAGATAAAGGGAAACAAACAATGTTAGAAAGATACGGAATGGAAAGTTATCCTCAAACGCAAGAATATAAAGATAAAGTTAGAATTATAAGTTTAGAAAAATATGGAGTTGAACATTTTTCGCAAAACTTACAAGTAATTGAAAAAAAAATGAAAGCATTTTATAAAAATGGAACTTGCCCGACCTCTTCGCAACAAATTAGTATATATAATATGTTAAAAATTAATAATTATAATGTTGAATTAAATTATCCATTTTTAAAATTTTCTCTAGATATTGCTCTATACATTAATAATATAAAAATAGATATAGAATATGATGGTTGGTATTGGCATGATGCAATTAAAGATAGACGAAGAGATGAAATTTTAAAATAACAAGGATGGAAAATATTTAGAATAAAAAGTGGTCAGAAAATCCCTTCTTTAGAACAAATACAAGAAGGGATTTTTAAATTGGTGGATAGTGATAGAACATTTACTCAAATAGTTTTAAATGATTGGAAAGAAAAATAAAATATAATATATTTGTAAAATTAATTTTTCGATTTTTTATTTTATTTACATATATCTAATATAACTTTGCAATATTGGAGGTGAAAAATTGGAGGTAAAATCTTCTTTAAATTTTTATTACGATGGTCAAGATTCTCAAACATTTGGAATTAGCAACGTAAGTGTCTCAACTGGACTCTATGAAGAACCATTCGTTGCTTCAAAAGAAATTATAAAACAAGAAATTCGTGGTCGTACCAAACCTTACCATTCAGGCGTTAAACGTTCTCCTATTATCCTTAATCTATCCTTTGCATTCAATGAAACTTGGAATAATCAAAAAATGCGAGATGTAAAGAATTGGTTAGATCAGGATTTTTATAGGCCTTTATTGGTTCCTTCTGATCCAGATGATTCAACAGATTTTAATAAAGTATATTATTGTATGCTTACATCTGACTCCTCAAAAATCATTCACAATGGACTTAGACAAGGATATGTTGATGGACTAACTTTTGAATGTAATGATTCTTATTGCTATTCAGAACCGCAAATTATTTCTCGTAATCTATTTAATAATCCAACAACAGGTACAGAATTAATAATTAACAATAATGGAGATGATTCTTGTTTTCCTTTAATACAAATTACTAAATCAATAGAAACTGGTACTGTAAGTATATTCAATAAATCCAACGCTAATAAAGAAATGCAAATAGCAGGATTAAGTATTAATGAAGTGACTACTATAGATTGCGAAAATCAAATAATTGATTCTATTTATAACAATCAAAATATTGATAGATTTGATAGTCATAATGGTTATTTCTTAGAGTTACTTAAAAATCAAGAAAATAAATTACTAATTAAGGGGAAATGCCTTATAACTATTCAATCAGAATTCAAATATAAATAAAATTATAATATAAAGTTGAGGTGAAAAATAATTGTTTTACGGTATAGATTTAAATCGGGAAATCTCCCGTCCAAAACTTTCTTTACACAAGCCAGACAAAACAAAAATTGCAAACTTAACATTTGCTTATAATATTAAACATAAATTAAAAACCAATCAATTAAATGAATTATCTTTTGATTTACCATACGAAGTTGAATTAAATCATAAACTTGTAAGATTGCCCTATATTGATAAAATAAAAAATAGATATCTCATTAAACTAGAAACATCTCACAATGAACAATACAACGAAGAGTTTGAAGAGTACGAAGAATGGTTCATGATTGCGGATAAACTTATAGATGAAATGGATGAAGAAAAAGATTTTAAAACAGTCAACTGTATTCCCCTTCCTAAAGAACTAGCAGATAAAAATATAATAAACTACACATATACCGAAAATAATATTGAAACACCTCAAAATGCAACTCATGTTTTGACTGACATTTTAACTATTGTTTATGAAGTAGATAATATAAAAGATGCTTTATGGACTATTGGGTATATTAATCCTATTTATGATTGTGTTTATAGAACTTTTTCAATATCAGATAAATCAGTTTTGGATTTTCTATTGTCTGATTTTATTGATACATTTGAGAAATCTGTACTTATTTTTGATACTATAAATCGTACAATTAATTTATATCATAGTGATGATGTTGGATTAGATAGAGGTTTAGTATTTTCATATGGACGTTATCTAAAGACTTTAAATCAAGAAATTAACACTGAAAAATTTTGCACAAAATTAAAAGTTTTTGGTAATAATGATTTGAGTATTGAAGATGTTAATCCCACAGGCAAAAATTATCTCTTAAATTTTGATACTTTTATGCTTCCCTATCAGGAAAAATTAGTTGGAACAATAACAAATATTAGTACAGTAAGTGGTATTTCAACAATTACAATTAATTCTCATGGATTAATTACAGGCGATTATATTATCAACAAAACAAGAAATCATGAATCAAGACAAGTTACTATGATAGATGACGATTCTTTTACTATGGAAGAAATTATTAATCAAGCAATTAATGATAACATTTATAGAGTTAGAACAAACGCAGAGATAATAAGTTCTGATTATATAAATGGAAGTGAAACATATAATAATATTTATGATTATAACAATGATAATGTAATTGATGTAAGCGATTGGATGTTTGCTTTACGTAACTTAGAAATCCAACATTCTGATTATATGTCTGATTCTCTTTGTAGTGCAATAATTGATTATAATGCTTTAATATTAGCAAAGAATGAAATTCAAGATATTGCTGAAGGAAGCACTACTACTAACATTATTGAAATGACAGCACATGGTTTGATTGATGGTGATTATATTGTTAATAGAACTAGAGGTTCTCAATGGTCAAAAATTAAAAAAATTGACAATGATAATGTAACTATTGGTTTGTATAGTGCTGAGAGTGAATTAAGTGGCGGAATTGAAATTGGAACTACAACAACAAATATAAAAATAACCGCACATGGACTAGAAGATGATGATTATATAGTAAATCAAAGTAGAAGTAATGCTCGTAGGAAAGTCAAAGTTGTTGATGTTGATAATGTAAGTATTGGAATTGTAAAAGCAGGAGATTTGACCACCACTACCAATTTATATATTCCTGATCATGGTTTGGTAACAGGAGACTATATTACTAATCAAACTAAAGGTGCACAAAGCCAAGTAAATTATGTAGATGATAATAATGTAACTTTAATTACTGCAATTGTAGATCAAGAAATTGGCGATACTATTTTACTAGAAAAATACGCTATCACAGGCCAAGTTCCTACTGATGTAATTCAGATTGAAAAATTCTCCATTACAGGTCAAGTTGAAAATGATGTAATTTATAAATATGGGGACAGTACGTTTAGAAAATTGCTTCTACAAAAAACAGAGTTAAATACTCAATTAACTGTGTTAAATAATCAACTTGTTACCTTACGAAGTGAATTAATTAATATTCAAGACAAAATTGAAGTAGCAAGAAATGCTGGAACGGATATGACAGCATTACTTATTTTACAAACTGCGAAACAAATAGAAATTGCAGATAAATTGATTGATATTGATAATAAGAGAAAAGAGATAGGTTCTATATGTTTATCTTTTAATATTGCTTCAGTTCCTACAAAAGCAGGAAACATACAAATATCAATTGGATCAGATATTAGCGTTATCGTCCCTATTTTACTTACTGATGATACAATTGTTAAAGTGGCAACTAAAATTAATACAAAATTAAATGAAGTAATGCAAAATATTTTACCCCATAAATTTGTTTCATCTATATCAGGAACTTCCACTAGTACAATTGATGTTTATTATTTTTCAGAAATATATGATGAAAGTTTGTTTATAAATTTTCAAGATATAGGAAATACAGGGATTACAATTTCTACCAATAGTTTTAGTTTAATAAATGATTGGGAAACTGGAACTTTAAATGATGTAGTTGTTTCAGAAAATAGTATTGTATTAGATAGTGAAGGAGAAAACTTTACTAAAACTACTACGTTGACAGATGATTTTAATGGAAGTTTTACTAATACTGAAGCAGTTGGAGATAAGGTTATTTTAAAAAGTCCTAATAATTCTGAAAATGGATTAATACCATTTACAAAAAAATATAACTTTCATGAATCTAATAGTACTGAATGTGGATGGTCTTTTGTAGTAAAAAATAATAATATTAATTGTACTGCTTTAAGAGTGTATTCTGCTACAACTAATAATGTTGTAATTAGTTTATGGTCAGAAGTTGGAGTTAAACTTGCCGAAACTACTGTATCTGCTATTAAAGATTCGTGGGTAACAGGTATTTTATCTACTCCAATAATATTAATTGCTAAAACAAAATATATTATTTCTATTGGAGTTCCTAGTAATCAAGATTTTTATTATGCTGATAATATAATAACCAATGAGAATCTTATAATTTATAGTGAAGGAAGACATAATAATAATACTGGGGGGCAAGGATTATTCCCTACTCTTATAGCCACACCCTCAATAAGACGAATTTATGGTATTCCAGATATTGTTTGTACTCCTGCATACCCATCAACAGGAACTTATATTCATTCATCTCAAAATATAAGTGCGGTAAAATCAGTTCAAAATGCAACCATCACTTATAATAAAACTACTCCTGCTGATACTACAGTAACAGTTTACACACGTATTGGTACTTATAATGGTTTAGATATGCAAGGAAATGAAGATATTACTTGGGGTTCATGGGTTTCTAGAGCAAGTGGCGATCCAATTATTACTGCTGGAACTGACGTAAGCAAATATAGATTACAATGGAAAGTAGACTTTACAACAACTGATGCAAGTAAAACTCCTAGTTTAAACGATGTAACAATAACAATTACAGGTGCTTATAAAACTATGGGATACTGGATTTCTCAAATTTATGATATTGGGAGTCCTGTAATTAGTAATATTTTTAATTTTACTGCACCTACATTACCTTCTGCTGGATATTATATTAAAACTAGTAATAATTATAATACATTATATAGTCAAAATATAAATGAAGGTTGGGGTTCTGCTGTATCAGATAATACAGATATTACTTTACATAGATATTTACAAGTTAAAGTATTATTAAATGATACTGCTTCCCTATCCCCTACTGTTAGTAAATTTACTTTTAATTACATTCTTGGAGATATTGGCAACGTAACTACTAAAAATCATGGTATAGCAAACAAAATAAGTAAAATGAAAAATGATTTATCTTTAAGCACTAATTTTACTTCTGCTCAATTAAAAGAATTGAGTCAATTCATTATTGAAGATAAGTGGGAAGATACAAATTATGGTGATCCAATTGAACTTTATGATGTTGCTCTTGAAAAGTTTACTCTAATTAATATCCCACAAACAGTAATAAAAATATCTGTAGTTAATTTTTTAGAGTGTATTGAAGAACAGAGATATTGGGATAAGTTAAATCTTTTAGATACGGTGAAAATTAAATATGATCAATTTAAAACAGATGTAAAAGCAAAACTATCTGAAATTTATTTTGATTACGAAGCGGGAGAAATAGAATTAACAATTAGTGATTTAAGAGATTTATTTAATGACCAAGATAAAGTAATTAGAAAGTTATATAAATCAATTGAAGCAACTAATAGTCTTCAACGTAAAAAAGTAAATTGGGATAAAGTTGCGGTTGAACATGATGCAAGTAATAATTTAATCTCTGTTACTCCTGCTAAACCTGTGATTGCAAATGATGGTACTGCGATAGATCACACATTAAACACTGATGGTAGTGCGAGTATTAGTTTTGAGTGGTCTTTTAATTCTTTAAATCAAGATATAGATGAGTATAAAATAGATGGATTTTTACTTTACATTAAAACTACTGATTCTACTGAACCCTATTTCTTTGGTTCATCTATTTCAAAAGAACAAGTTATTGATATTCCTTCTAATTCAAGAGCGTATATTTTAAAAGGTAACATAACAGTTATAATTTATATAAATTTTAAATATAAACTGTTTAGCCTCGTATGTATAGAAATATGCATAGGACACAACACGCATATGCAGGTAATCCCTAAAGCCTATCACCACAATATAAAGATGAAATATGTTTTATATGATGGGACGAAAGTAGAAAAAACGATAGGATGGATATATGGTTAAATCCTAAGTATCCTTAAACAATGGGTGTTCATGCAGGGAAAATCTGAATAGGATTGCCCTCAACGACTATGGCTGAAATGCCAGTACACTCAAGCGAGTGGAAGTGTGTTGCTCTTAACACGTAATGGTGAAGATGAAGAAATAGTCTGCGCTTACATGAAAGTGTAAGAAGTTCATTATCTAATTAGATATGAGAACTGCATAGGTTTAGCGAACTTATGTGAACACGTATAAGAGTTATAAAAAGATACTTTAATAGAATTTTTAAAGATTATTAAAATAATAAGTCATAAATTAAGTGCGTTTGATATCGCACTATTTTTTATGCAATAAAGGAGAAACAACTATATGATTAAAGGATTTCGTGTTCAAATTTTACCCAATGAAAATCAAGCGAAAGAAATTATTAAATTTTGTAATGCTGCTCGTTTTGCATATAATTGGGCGATTGCTACTGAAGAAGAGAATTATAAAAATGGTGGCAAATTTATAACTGGCTATAACTTAACTAAAATTTTTACACAATATAAAAAAGAAGAAGGTAATGAATGGTTGAAAGAAATATCCGGTAGAGCCTTAAAAGTTGCTATATTAAATGCAGGTATTGCATATGATAATTTCTTTAAAAAACGTGCTAATAAACCTAAATTCAAATCTAAAAAACATAGTAAATTAAAATGTGCCACACATGAAGGTACAATTGTATTTACTTCAAATAAAGTAAGATTAGAGAAATTAGGATGGATAAAATTAGCACAAAAAGATAGAGTTCCATATGGTGATAATATAAAATATATTAATCCTAAAATTGAATATGATAGAGTTAATTTTTGGGTTTCTGTTGCTGTAGAAATTATTGATAATCAAGATAATAATAACCCGAAAACAGAAGCAATTGGTATAGATTTAGGAATTAAAACACTTGCTATTTGTTCTAACGGAATTATAAATCAAAAACCAAATATAAATAAAAAGAAGAAAAAATTAAAAAGACTTCAAAGACAGGCAAGTAGACATTATCAAAAAATGATTGAGGAAAGTAAAAGAACGAAAATCAAATTTCAATACCTTCCGAAATCAAAAAACTTACTTAAACTTGAAAAAGATATTAACAAACAATATCAACATATTACAAATATTTTGAATACAAATATACATATGTTTACTACATCTCTTATTAAATTAAATCCAGAAGCAATAGTAATTGAGGATTTAAATGTTTCTGGTATGATGAAAAATAAACATTTATCAGAGAAAATTAAAGAAGCAAAATTCTATGAAATTCGTAGACAATTAGAATATAAATGTAAATGGAATAATGTTAATTTAATTATTGCTGATAGATGGTTCCCTAGTAGTAAATTATGTAGTTGTTGCGGAAATAAAAAGGAAAAATTAAGTTTAAGTGAAAGAATTTATATATGTGAAAATTGTGGTGTTGAAATTGATAGAGATTTTAATGCCGCAATGAATTTAAAAAATTTAACTGCATAAGCAACCTAACTGCTTAATGTAGTATGTACGTATTCCGATATGCGGAGTTTAAGGCTTTGGAGTTCTATATCAAATATGAGTAGCATTAGAAATAATGTCAAAATAGGGACGATGAATTAGCAAGTGTAAAAGTTAGGTTATAAAATAATAGTTTTTATAAATTTTATTAAGGTTTTATATTTTTATAACTTTTATACATCGGTGTACCCGCTGATGAGTATTATACTTTTGGTATCCAATCTTATAGAACAGTACACACAACTATTTCTGCTACAGGGCTGCTAAAATCGGAGATAGTGAAATCTACTTATCTTGGGCCACCATCAGAAGATCCTTATCGTCCAAGTGCTAATGTTGCTTTTGAAGGGGATATTACAGGTACAATTGGTAATGTCTTAGTTACCACAGTTCTTTCTGATATTGCAAATGCACAAGAGACAGCAGATGGACAAATACAAGGATTTTTTCAAGGTAAAGATGATACACCTACTACTATGAGTTTTGGTGACATATGGATAAAAATTGATTTAATAACACCTTTATCTCCAGATACTTCTTGTATTTTTAGATATGAAGATGCTACTCATGGTTCACAAAGTACTTTAGCTTGGAGATCAACACCAACAAATGCAATTGGTATAATTTATCTTAATGCTTATAATGCCCAAGCTACTGCTGATGATGCACTTATTAATAATAGCTTACATATAGAATATTCAGTTGATGGAATAAGTTGGCATGAAACATTTGATACTGATAATGACTTATATATGCGTCAAAAAATAGGTGATAGTGGCACTTGGTCAGGTGCTATGAGAATAGCTGCGGTAGATGGAGAGCAAGGTATTCCTGGTGTTGCTGGTACTTCATCATATCTTCATATTAAATATTCTGATTATGCAGACGGAACAAATATGAATGAAATTGGTGGATTATATATTGGTACTTATTCAGATACTAATGTTGCAGATAGTATAGATAAAACTGATTATACATGGGTATTGATTAAAGGTGATACAGGTAATACAGGTAGTCCTGGACAAGATGGTGTTAATGCTTATCTACATATTAAATATTCTAATGATGGTATAAATTTTACAGGTAACAGCGGAGAAGATGTAGGAGATTGGATTGGTACTTATTCAGATGATACATTATTAGATTCTACAACTTTTAGTGATTATCTATGGAAAAAAATAAAAGGTGATGATGGGTATACTCCAATCAAAGGTACTGATTATTTTGATGGGGTAGCTGGACAAGATGGTGTTAATTCATATTTGTGGATAAGATATAGTCAAAACGCAGATGGAAGCGATATGACTATATCTCCTACTGGAGCGTTATATATAGGAATTGCCACTACAACAACTTCATCTGCTCCAGTTAATTATACTTCTTATTCTTGGTCATTAATTAAGGGAGTAGATGGTCTTGCTGGTGAAACAGGAGCAGATGGAAATACTTCGTATTTACATATTAAATATTCTGATGATGGTATAAATTTTACAGGTAATTCAGGTGAAGATGTAGGTATATATATAGGTACTTACGTAGATTTTATTCAAGCAGATAGTGTTACTTTTAGTGATTATACATGGAATAAAGTTAGAGGTGATGATGGACAGAACGGGTTATCTATAGTTTGGAAAGGTAATTTATCTTCTGCTCCAGAAAGTCCACTTGAAAATTGGTGCTATAGAAATACAGTAGATGGCATTATTTATATTTATAATTCTGGATGGAATGTTATGGTATTAGATGGTAGTGATGGTAGCCAAGGTGCAACTGGAGAAGATGGTTTATCTGTATTTATAACATATAATGATAATATTTCCAGTAGTACCCCTTCTACTCCTACAGGCGATGGTACGAGTGATGGTTGGCATACTACTCCTACTTATCAAACCAACTGGATGAGTCAAAAAGTTGCTTCTGACGCTTCTAGTGGCACATGGGGATCTCCTATATTGATTGCTGGTGGAAGAAAATTTACTTCAACCCCTACGACTCCTTATTCTGTAGGTGATTTGTGGTTAGGTGGAAGTAGTGGAGATTTAAAAATTTGTATTACTGCTAGAGCATCTGGTGCATATGTGGCTACCGATTGGGAGTTAGCTACAAAATATACTGATGACACAACTGCAAATACCAAAATTAAAACATATTATCAAGATGATGCTCCTACAACTGGACTTGTTGACGGAGATTTTTGGGTAGATACAAATGATGACAATCAATTATATCGTTGGGATAGTAGTATACCTAATTGGGTGTCAATTAGAGATGATTTAGTTGTTTGGTCAAAGTCTGAACTTGAAAGCATGGCAGATGATAGTAAAATAACTCAAAGTGAAAGAATAAATATTAAATCTAAAGTAAAAGAAATAACTGGCCCCTCCCCTATTATTATTTTTTATTCTGCGGAAGATGGAACTACTACTACTAATATTGAAATTACCAATCATGGATTAATTACAGGTGATTATATTATTAATAGAACTAGAGATTATATAATACAAAGTATTACTAAAGTAGATAATAATAATTTTACTGTTACTGCTATTCCAGGGCAAACACAAAATGATGAAATAGTTTTTGTAAATGATTATATTGATAATTTAATATTAGGTAAGGCATATCAGATATTACAACAAGCAATATATGTAGGTATATTAAGTACAGATATGGTTTATATCAATTATATAATTAACCTTGTTGTCTTAATAGCTTATATGACAGATATGCCTACTACTACGGGTGGAACACTAGATGCTTGGGATGTTAGTACAAATGATATAATAGATATAGTAGCAGGTGATTGGAATAGTTATTGGAGTAATTATAATAGTAAATATGATTCGTTAAATCAAGCAATTACTGAATATACAAGTAAGACCGGTAGTACTTTTATTGTTGGTACCTATGAAAATGCTAAACGTGCGGATTATGTTGTGCCTTATGGTAGTACAAGTGCTCAGACTGTGATTAATCAGGCTATTGATGATTTACCTGAAGTTATAATTGAAACAGGTGTAGCAGTATCAGCAACTACAAATACTATAGTATTACCAAGTACCTCTAGTTCTACACACAATAAATATATTGGATATACAATTGAAATTACATCTGGAACAGGAGTAGGGCAAATAAGGTCAATTACATCTTATAATGGAGATACAAAAACAATTAATATTTCTTCGTCTTCTACATGGACTACAACACCAGATAATACATCTAATTATAAAATATATTCAAAATCTGGCAAAATTGTTTTATTAGAAGGTATTTATACTATTGATAATTCAATATATTTATTAACTAATGTTTCATTGCAAGGACAAGGTAGTAATACTGTAATAAAAATTAAAGATGGTGCTAGTAATTGCAATGATCCTGATTCATTTTATATGATTTATAATGATGATAGTTATTTTGTTTTACAAAATGTAGAAATATCAAGTTTAACGTTAGATGGCAATAAAAATAATAATAGTGGTGTTAATTCTTATGGAACGTATCTTAGTTTATATAATTCAAAAATTAATAATATAACTGTTACTAGTTGTTTAAAAGATGGCATTTCTCTTACTTATGCTATAATGTGTGATGTTAATAATAATTCTATAAATAATTGTGATGAAGATGGAATTGATATCGCAGCGGGAACTGTAAATGATAATTATTGTACAGTTTTTAATAATCTTATTGATTATTGTAATAATGGGATTGAATGCAGTGGTAGTACTCATGTAAAGGTGCTAAATAATACAATAAATTATCCTCAAATTAATGGTATATCTCTTAGCAATGGTGCAGAAAATATTTATGTTAATTTAAATCGTATTAATTATAGTGGATCGCATGGAATATATATGAATTATACTAAATTTTGTACTATAGATAATAATACTGTTTTAAATGCTGGAATAATTATTGATAATACATATAGCGGTATTTTTATAACAACTAATTTTACTAGTGATTATGCTCGTAGCAATACTATAACAAATAATACATGTATAATGGATTCTAGTAGTACTAATAAACCGGCATATGGTATAAAATTTGCTGATTCTCATTGTGTGTACAATACAGTTACTAATAATATCTTATATCAAAGTGGTAGTTCGGATGATTTAATTGATAATGGTTCTTATAATGAAAAAGGAAATGGTAATAGATTGAATGATGGAAGTTGGGGTGTTTAATTGTATTATTCTTTTAGAAGCGGTGGACTTTTAGTGTTTCCTAATTTTTTAATTAATATTAGTAATATTAATGATTTGAAAAATATTGATGGTAATAAATTAAGTCTACAAATTGAAGATAATTCAATAGTATGTTATGGAGATAAGGAATTAAATTATGCTTTAAATGTTTTAAATGAATATAATATTGAATATACTATTGAAGATATTATTGTTTCAGATGATATAATAGATAAAACAAAAGATGTTAAATATAAAAATAAAATTGAAGCAATAAATCATATTGAAAACAATATCGAACCTGAAAGTGTAAAGAAAACAAGGTTAGAACAAGAGAATATAGATTTAAAACTTAGACTCCAACAAACAGAAGATGCTTTACTAGCATTAATGTTTGGTTCTTAGAGGTGATGATATGTTTGAATTTTTAAAAAGAAAATATCTAGAAAGCAAAATAACAGATACTGAGTTATCTATTGCAGTAGAAAAAAACTGGATAACTCAAGAACAGATGGATGAAATAACAATATAATAAAATTGTGGTTTTATTGGGTTTATGAGTGAGTAAATGGAAGTATAAAAGAGTATGAGAGAGATTGAGGGAGGTATTTTTATCTATCTCTTTGTTTTGGAAAAATATAGGTGATTTTTGATTGAGGTATTTTATACCTCTTTTTTCATGGAGTTTTTTAATTCAGGTGGGCAGAGGTGATCAACTCTGATTTCTTTATTTCACATCCTGTAAAGAAAGTCCCACCTGATTAATTTTTATTGTTGGATGTGAATCATAGAAAGGATGTGTTGTGGAATGTTGGTATTGCCGCAAGAGGTTGAAGTAAAATGGGAAAGAAGAAATAAACCTATTTATGTTGATAAAGATTATATATTTACTAAAATAGGTGATACATTTATGGTTAATATTAATGATCTTGCTAAAAATTCACCAGTAAAAATTAAAGTTATTTGTGATTATTGTTTAGAAGAAGGATTAGTAAATATTATTAAAAAAGAATATCGTAGTTATTTAAATGGTAGAAAATTTATAGATAAAGATTGTTGTGATAATAGACAATGTATTGAAAAAAAGAAAAGAGAAACTAGTATAATAAACTATGGTACACTTTACCCTTCTCAAACTAAAGAATATAGAGAAAATCAAGTAAAAGCTAATTTAAAAAAATATGGCGTAGAAAATTATATGCAAACTGATGAGTGTAAAGCAAAAATTAAACAAACTTGTTTAGAAAGATATGGATGTGAAAATCCTATGCAAAATAATGAAGTTAAAAATAAACTTAAACAAACTAATTTAGAAAGATATGGTGTAGAAAGTTATACACAAACTGAAGAATATAATATAAAAACAAAAGAAACTGGTTTAAATAAATATGGAAAAGAATATTATATGCAAACCGAAGAATATAAAGAAAAATATAAAAATACATGTCAAGAAAAATATGGGTGTGATGCGGTTTTGCAAAATGCTGAAGTTAAACAAAAAATAAAAGAAACTAATTTAAAAAGATATGGAGTAGAATATATTTCTCAAGTACCAGAAGTAAGAGATAAAGTTAGACAAACTTTATTTAAAAATGGAACGGCACAATGTTCACAACAACAAGAATATGTTTATAATTTAATTGGTGGGGAATTAAATTACTCTTATAATAATTTATCATTAGATATAGCTTTCTCAGATGAAAATATTTACTGCGAATGTGATTTTGGCGGTCATTGGTTAAGTATTAAATTTGGAGATATAACCGAAGAAGAATTTATTAAAAAAGAAAAAAATAGATGGTATTTTTTATATCGTAAGGGTTGGCGAGAAATAAGGATAATATCACGAAAAGATAAACTACCTTCTGATGAGGTAGTTTTTTTAATGTTTGAATTTGCAAGAGATTACCTTAATAGTGGTCATTCTTGGATTCATTTTGATATTGATAATAATATAATAGAATGTTCTCAATTTAAAAATAAATGTGATTTTGGTAAATTAAGAAAAATTAAAAAAGCATCATAATAAAAGTATAATATAAAGGATGTGATAAGTTGTCTATTACATATTATGATCCAATAATATCTATTCGTCGGGGTTCAGACACCCCTTTAGTTGAAATTACAGAAAATAAGAAGGTAATAAATTCTGTAAGCATATTGAGCGAAATCGCCTCTCGTACACAAAAAGTTTCGGTAAATGGAACGATCGGAGGCCAAAACTACGTCTTCTATGAACTCCCCTTGGGTTCTACTCCTTCAATAGATACTACTAATTATTACGTTTATTTTACAGTAGATTACGTAATTTCTCAGGTTAATTTTCCAGTTGAATTAGAAGGAATAACTTTGAGTTTTAATTTTTGGGGTCAGGGTTGCCATTATTTTCCAGCGAGCAGAGTCTACAGTACTTATGAAAATCTCGGCAACGGTACTTACGAAATTGAGACTACTATTCAAGACCTATGTGATGCCGTTACTTCCACACAATATAAAGGTATTTGGAAGTCAACAACAACATACGTCTTAAACGATATTGTAGTCTACGGCCCCTTAAACTACATTTCCCTATCAGCAACAAATCTAAATCAACAACCAGATACAGAAACTATATATTGGCAAGTAGATGATGTTGTGAAAAGAGATAGTAGTTCTTATATCCAAGTAGAAGGTATTGAAATTGGAAGTCATATGAGAATGAAATGGAATTCTAGTTTAAGTGCACTTGAAATAGAAAGTTATTAATCGTATGAGAGTTAAAAGTAGGTGATAAATTTAAATGACTACAACATTAGCAAGATTATTAGATACAGGAGATTTAAGTATTGCAGGGGTTAAAGTTACTACTTGGGATACTTACGATGATACAGACACAATCGATGATACAATAAGTTTGGATGAAGATTATTCATTGGATGATTCTGCTGAATGCTCAGTATTTTTTGACTATTTATTTGGTATAACTCATGGAACTGATGCACCAGACAAAATATTATTTGATGATAGAGGATATCTTTTTGCTTCTGCAATTAATGAAAGCGTAGCAATAACAAATATTATTCAATTTAATAATGATAATACTATTGATTTAAAAGGTGTGGTTACTGAAAATACAGTTTTTTAAGTTGTTGATAAGAAAATAATATAAATATATTAATTATTTTTCTTTAAATATACACAATGAAAGGATGATTTTATGGCAACTTTTCCATTTTCAAATATTTTAGATGGAACGAAGAAACTCTGGAGTGTTGTAACAGGAGCAGAAGCAGATCATGCGGCGGCAACATTAAATCCTGAAAAAGT
>Ga0265294_10003247_pt1 | contig 20883 bp, 13 predicted proteins | sample MunlanPumphouse3_FD_192504 | JGI IMG/M metagenome (GOLD analysis project Ga0265294, IMG submission 192504) | Groundwater microbial communities from a municipal landfill in Southern Ontario, Canada - Pumphouse #3 | ecosystem: Environmental > Aquatic > Deep subsurface > Groundwater | place...
GGTTTCGTTTTCGTCGGCGTAAACCTGATCAGGTATCCATTGTTTCATACCGCATTCTATGCTCATTTCGTATACTTTATTAGAGTCTGACGGAGTAAACGGCCGAAGTATCAGGTTTTTTGTTTCGATCATAGTTCTGATCTCTGCTTAATTTTATTTTCTTTAAAATACTTGAATATCCTGTCCTGAAGACCGGTTTTATTAGCGCACCACAGAGGTACGACAAGGTCTTTTTTTGGAGCGTCTGCGTAAAGTCTGTGAATAACTATGTCATTTCTTAGGTGAGAGATCAGAATTCCGAGCCTGCGGAAATATTCGGTTTCCGAAAGTATTTCCGGGGCTTTGCCTTCCCTGTAAAGCTTTTCCAGCCGGGAATTTTTCAGGATCATGAGCTGGTGGATCTTTAAGCCTCTGATCTTTGAGCTGTTCAGGAATTGCGCAAGTTCAAAAATTCCCGCATCTGACTCGTTCGGCAGGCCGAAAATGATGTGCGCCACCGTCTCGAATCCGTATGAGGAGACAAGTTCGACGGCGGATGAAAACTGCTCGACAGTGTGTCCGCGGCCGATCCAGTCAAGGTCTTTTTCGTTGATCGTCTGGAGCCCGAGCTCGATCGTTACATGTGTATCGAGCGAGCTTAATATGTCTAGCTCGGCTTTGGTTATAGCATCAGGCCGCGTCGAGACCGATATCCCGACAATGCCGGGATGCGATACGGCATTACTGTATAGGTCTTTGAGGTATTTGAGCCTGTCCTCGACTCCATGCGCAGGATAGGATGAGGAATAGTCCTGAAAATACGCGATGAAAGCTTCGGCTCCGTTCCTTTCTTTCAGATACTTCATGTGGTCTTCGATACTTCTGCCTGCCTCAAGGTCCTTCAATGGTTCAAGAGCTTTCATGTTGCAGTAAATGCAGCCTTCGCTTCCAATCGTTCCGTCAAGATTGGGACAGGTAAAATCGCCGTGAAAGTTCAACTTATAGATTTTTTTGCCGAATTTCTTTTTCCAGTGATCGCTTACGCGTGTGATAATATCGGAATAGTCGTTCAAAATAATTTTCTGTTCAGGTTGAATGTGCGGCCCGGGAAGGCGGAAGGATCTTTCTTAAGTTCCCTGAATTTTTTCAGAATACCCTCTTCTCCGGTCAGGTCGATTATGATCTCGTGCGCCCTTATGCCCTTCATATCGGTGCCTTCTATGGTAAAGTGCTCAGCCGAAGTGAAAATGCTGATGCTTTTGTATTTTCTCACAAAAAATTTAAAACCCTGCCTGTCGGTAAAAGAATCACCTTCTTTGAAATTGTCCGACTCAGCTCTGGAATAGAAAAGAGGCATCCTTGAATATACCGTCATCCTGAGAGGCAGCGGAGAGAGTTTTATGCCTTCTATAGTTTCCATATCCGCCTCGAAAGGTATGTGAGCCGACGCAAGTCCGAGCTCTTTCAGCTTTTTGACAGCCAGGAAGTTATAAGGCGAAAGCCCGTGCCCGCAGTCGATCTTTTTGGATGTCCCTTTGAGCAGTTCGAGGTGGCCTAAATCGTTGACCTCATAAGAAATATTGTTCGTGTGTTCGAGCAGCTTTATCAGATCTTTCATATCCTGAAGCTCATTTTCGAACATGATCGGGAACATCGACAGTTCGACCCTGACCTTCGACGCCAGTCTTTTGTATATCTCCGCACGATCCAAGAGCGGTTCGGTAACTATGACTTTTTTGATCCCGGCATCCTTCACATCGTCAATGATCTGTTCAATATCGCCTGAACTTATTCTGAGCAGATTCGCGTTCTCAAAGCATACATCGAGCGTATTTTTTGCGTCCTGTTCGGGATTTCGCAATTCGTGATCAAGTTTATGCGGCAGCTTTACGCTTTTTAAGAATTTTATTTCTTTCCTGCTCATCGGAGCTATCAGAGAACCGAGGTCGGATATAATATTGTTAAGCTGGGACTTTGAAATTAAAATATCTGTGTCGAGCTCGAACCTGCCCAGGAACAGATTGCCGAAGGATACATCTCTCAGTCTTTCTTCCAGTTCCGACAGATACACACCTCTTCTTTCATCGACAAGCTTTTTTAGCCTGACTTCAAGCCGGGCATCACCGTAAACCGTTGAAATTGAAATGTTCACCCTCTCCGCGCAGACGATCTTAAGATCATACCAGTTCATTCTTTCTTTTCTGTCATCCGAAGTTGACCTGACGGCTGTCTGGACAGTTCCCGAATTCCTTGAAGTGATGAGGTTATCGCATGAACCGTAAAATCCTTCTCCCTGCTCTCTCCCGGAAAACTGCGACGGATCAGCACCGTCATGCTCAGTGCCGTTCAGAAGGCTTCTGTAAAACCGTGTTATCCCGCCTACCCATTCCGCGCTCTTCAGCCTTCCTTCTATTTTGAGTGCCGCAACACCGGTCTTTTCGAGTTCCTTCAGCCTTGCGGACAGATTTAAGTCCTTCATGGAAAAATAAGGCTGAAGATCATCTGACCCGTCACGGCCGAACCTGAACCGGCACGGAGCCTGACATGTGCCCCTGTTGGCCGATTTTCCCCCGAACCACGATGACATTAAACATTTTCCGGAAAACGAAAAGCACATCGATCCCTGAACGAATATCTCGGCTTTGGGAAAATACGGCCTGACCAGCGCGCTAATCTCGCCATTGTCGAGTTCGCGCGCGAGAACGGCTCTGGACGCGTCCAGAGCCTCCGCGGCGGACATTGCCGCCGAGTTCGCTATCCCGAACTGGGTGCTCAAGTGAAATTCCAGCGGCTCAAAATATTTTCCGATCAGGTAGATCAGCGCAAGGTCTTTTACGATAATCGCATCGGCCCTGCACTTTTTTATAAAAATAAGGATCTTCGCCGCGTCCGCCAACTCGGTTGATTTAAGGTCGATATTAAGAGCAATATAAACCCTGACACCTTTCGAATGCGCATAAGCAACAGTTTCCTCAAGCTCATCGAATTTAAAATTCCTTGCGGGACGCCTCGCATTGAACATATTAAGACCGAGATACACTGCATCAGCCCCGCTTTCGACGGCGGCATATAAAGCCTCCTTATTCCCTGCGGGGGACATGAGTTCCATCATTTCAAGTACCGGTATTTATTTCTTCTTCTTCGTTTTTGGAATACTGTATTTAATAAGGATCTGGTTTTTCTCTACAATATCGCCCGCCTTGACATAAATCTCGCTGATCTGAATATCATAATCAAGAACGATCTCGTTGATCATCTTCATTGCTTCAAGTGAGATAATATTCTTGCCTGCATTTATAACCTTTCCCTTAACGGCAGGTATATCAGTTATCTGACCGGGTATGAAGGCCCTGATCTCGGATTTGTTCAGCTTAGGCGGTTTAAGCGACTTTAAGAGCTCGTATTTTCTTGTGAAATTCGTTTCGTATTTTGCGCCGTCTATTATAAGTTCGTCCATTTCTGATCCGCCTGTTTTTATAGAGGTATAGAATCGTGTTTGTGTTGTTTTTTTACTATCTGCTTTGTTTTGGCGATCTCGAAAGAAGTTATGATCTTTTCTCTCGTTTCTTCAGGAGTGATCACGGCGTCAACATAAGCTTTGGAAGCCGCATTATACGGATTTGAGTATTTTTCTTTGTATTCGCTTATTTTTGCCTGTCTGACTTTTTCAGGATCAGATGCTTCGGATATCTCTTTTGCAAAAATGATATTACATGCTCCTTCAGGTCCCATAACTGCTATTTCGGCTGTCGGCCATGCGTAAACAAAGTCAGTCCTCAGATGTTTTGAAGCCATAGCTATATATCCGCCGCCGTAGGCTTTTCTGATAATGACCGTTACTGTAGGAACTGTAGCTTCAGAATATGCGAAAAGAAGTTTAGCGCCGTGCCTGATGACTCCGTAGTGCTCCTGATCGATCCCGGGAAGATAGCCGGGAAGGTCAACAAGGGTAAGTATCGGTATTCCGAAAGAGTCGCAGAACCTGACGAATCTTGCTGCTTTGTCGCTTGAATCGACATCAAGCACGCCGGCAAGGTATTTCGGATTGTTCGCCACTATTCCGACAGGTTTTCCGTCCAGTCTGGCAAATCCGACAGTAATGTTGGGCGCGAAATATTTCTGAACTTCAAAGAAATAAGAGTCGTCAACGATATATCCTATAAGATCTTTCATGTCGTAAGCTATCTTATTGTCGTCCGGGATTATATTTTCGATCTTTTTTCTGTTTTTTGGAGGTTTTGGCTTGGCTTCCGGAAGAGGTTTATTCCAGGCTGAAGGAATGAAACTGAGAAGTTGTTTGATCTGTCCGAGCGATTCAAGTTCGGATTCGGCAAAAAAATGCGCATTCCCCGTGATCTCGTTATGTACCCTCGCACCGCCCAGACTTTCAGGGTCGATCTTTTCTCTGAGAACGGATTCAATGACCTTGGGGCCTGTTATGAACATCTGGGAAAGCTTGTCCACCATGAAAACGAAGTCTGTTATGGCGGGAGAATAAACCGCACCGCCGGCACATGGACCCATTATTACTGAAAGCTGGGGTATCTTTCCGCTGTTGATCGTGTTCCTGTAGAATATCTCGCCGTATCCGGCAAGTGAATCCACGCCTTCCTGGATCCTGGCGCCGCCCGAGTCGTTTATGCCGATAACGGGAATCCCCATATTTGAAGCGATGTCCATTACCTTAGTGATCTTTGCGGCGTGCATTCTCCCCAGAGATCCTCCGGCGACCGTAAAGTCCTGAGCGAAAATACAGACCGGTCTTCCGTCGATCTTCCCGAATCCGGTAATTACCCCGTCACCGGCGAGTTTCTGTTTATCCAGTCCGAAATCTCTTCCCTGGTGTTCGACGAAAAGATCTATTTCATTAAATGAATTTTTATCCAGAAGCTGTTCTATTCTTTCCCTGGCGCTCATGAGCCCTTTTTCTTTTCTTTTCATCAGCTTGTCATCACCGCCGCCTTTTTTCAGGATACCGGCTTTTAACAAAAGCTGATTTATTTTTTCGAGCATTATACCTCCTAATATCTGATTTAGTACGCATTACCAATGTTCCGGCATTATAATTTAAGTCATATTTTTATCAATTGCAATCAATTTTATATCGCTGAAAAATCGCTTGACATTCAAATATTCCGGTTATATATTTGCCCTGTTTTGCGGGTATGGTGGAACTGGCAGACACGCCAGACTTAGGATCTGGTGCCTTACGGTGTGGGGGTTCAAATCCCTCTATCCGCACAAAAAACGGCTGAATTGCCGTTTTTTTTATTTTTGGAAGTTTCATCAGTTTAAAATCATTAAAATTTGTCTTGACGGGTTATAATAAGGTGTTTATATTGAGTTCAAAAATAAGCAGTGTTGTGAAAAAAGTAACAGCACTTGGAATAAATTAAAAAATGCGAGGAAAAGATACAAACTAAAAGAGTTCATGGCTGAACTTGAGAGAAAGAATCCTGCTCAACCTGAGTTTATTCAGGCGGCTAAAGAAGTTGTGGAATCTGTTATCGAGATGGTTAACGAGAACCCCCGTTACCTTAAAGGAAAGATCCTTGACAGAATAACTGAACCTGACAGAGTTTTCATGTTCAAAGTTGAATGGGAAGATGATAAGGGCGAGATCCAGGTCAACAAGGGATACAGAGTTCAGTTCAACAACGCTATCGGACCTTACAAAGGCGGACTCAGGTTCCATCCGAGCGTAACACTGGGAGGTCTAAAATTCCTCGGTTTCGAACAGATGTTCAAGAACAGTCTGACAACTCTCCCTATGGGCGGAGGAAAAGGCGGATCGGATTTTAATCCCAAAGGTAAATCAGACAACGAAGTAATGAGGTTCTGCCGTTCTTTCATGACTGAACTTCAGAAGTACATCGGACCGGAGACAGACGTACCCGCAGGAGATATCGGAGTAGGCGGAAGGGAGATCGGTTACATGTACGGACAGTACAAAAGACTCAGAGACGAGAATACAGGCGTTCTTACAGGAAAAGGTTTGAACTGGGGCGGATCGCTTATCAGACCTGAAGCAACAGGTTTCGGAGCGGTTTATTACGCAAATGAAATGGTAAAATACAAGAAAGATTCGATGAAGGGTAAAGTTGTTGCATGTTCAGGTTTCGGTAACGTTACTTGGGGTACAGTAATAAAAGCTACTGAACTCGGCGCGAAAGTTGTTACTATCTCAGGACCTGACGGATACATTTATGATGCAGAGGGCGTTAACACCCAGGAAAAATTCGACTACCTTCTGGAACTTAGAGCTTCAAATAACGATATCGTTGCTCCTTACGCAAAAAAATTCAAAGGCGCAAAATTTTTCGCAGGTAAAAAACCCTGGGAAGTAAAATGTGACATGGCTCACCCCTGCGCAATACAGAACGAGCTTAACGGTGATGACGCAAAAACTCTGATCAAAAACGGCGTTAAATATGTGGTTGAGACTTCAAATATGGGTTGTACAGCAGATGCTGTTGAAGAATTCTTACACGCAAAGATCGCTTTTGCTCCCGGTAAAGCGGCTAACGCCGGCGGAGTGGCTACATCAGGACTTGAAATGAGCCAGAACTCCATGAAACTTTCATGGGCAAAAGAAGAAGTTGACGAAAAACTGAAAATGATCATGAAAAACATTCATGACGCAGGCGTTAAGTACGGAAAAGAAAAAGGCGGGTTCGTGAACTATGTAAGAGGTTCGAACATAGCCGGATTTAAGAAAATCGCTGATGCCATGATGGACCTCGGATACTAGGAATAAAACTTTTGTTTAACTAAAAAAGGCTCGAATTCGAGCCTTTTTTAGTTTGCGGAAAGCTCCATAATAAAATATATTTCATAACTTATTAATTGACAGGGAGGCGGTATTATGGAGAAAAGCCAAAAAGAATTCTTATACGAACTACTCAGAACACCATCGCCGTCAGGCGCAGAAATAAATATCCAGAAAAAATGGATGGAATATACTAAAAATTATGCTGACAGGGTTGAAACCGATATCGGCGGGAACGCGATCGCGATACTGAACCCGAAAGCGAAGTTCAAAGTGCTTCTTGCCGGACACTGCGACGAGATCGGTTTTATAGTAACACAGATAGACGAGAACGGATTTATAAGCTTCGGGCCTGTAGGCGGTATCAGCCACAAAGTAGCTCCCGGTCTTCGGGTCGAAATACTGGGAGAAAAGGAAAGTGTTGACGGAGTGATAGGTGTCAACGCGGAACATCACGGGGGGCTTAAGGAAAAATTCGAATATGAGGATCTTTTCATCGATTGCGGTTTCAAAAGTAAAAAAGAAGCTCAGAAATATGTAAATGTAGGAGATTTCGCTGTTTACAGATCTGAGATAACAGAACTGAAAAACGGTCTGATATCCTCCAAAGCGTTAGATGACAAGACCGGTGCTTTCATCGTGGCAGAAGTTATCAGAAGGCTCAAAGGACAGAAACTGAATGTCGGAGTTTATGCGGTCAGTACAACGAGTGAAGAGATCGGGCTCTGCGGAGCGTATTTTGCCGCCGCCGGTATAGATCCTGACCTTGCGATAGCCTGCGATGTCACATGGGCAACAGACTACCCGACAGTGAACAGATCAAAATACGGTGATTACAAGGTTGACGGCGGTCCGCTTCTTGCTGTGGGTTCTCCAGTCAGCGTGAAAATAAATAAAATGCTGAAAAAAGCTGCGGACAGGAAAAAAATACCTGTTCAGATAGAGGTCGTACCCAGAATTACCGGGACCGACGCCGACAGGATGAGGTTCACGAACACAGGCGTGCCTGTAGCACTCGTTTCACTTCCGATCAGATATATGCATTCACCTGTCGAGACTGCAAGTTTAGATCAGATTGAAAATGTAATTGAAATACTGACCGGATTTATTAAAGATCTGAGCGGAAAGGAAAATCTTAAACCTCTGGAATAGTTATGGACGACAAAACTACCGTAAGGATAGACAAATGGCTTAAGGTGGCCCGGTTTTTTAAGCAGAGGGAGCTTGCAGCTGAAGCAGTGGAATCCGGGAGGGTCAGGGTCAACGGGGAAAGAGTAAAGCCTTCAAGGTCTGTTGTTCCGGGCGATGTTCTGACCGTAAAACAGAATTCTGCATATGTAAAATATACTGTGCTTGAAGTGACGGACAGATCTCTTCCCAAAGAGAAAGCGAGGGAGCTTTATAAAAAGCATGAGCCTGAAGAGAAGAGGTCGGAAGAAGCGAACGAACTCATCAAGATACTTGAAGAACAGGATAAACTGAACAGGCAGGAACAGGACAGAAAGGGACGGCCTACAAAAAAGGACCGGAGGATATTAAACAAATACAAACACATGACAAATGGTTAAGATAAGAGATCTCAGGAAAGATTTTAAAAAATACAACTGTACTGTAGAATGCAGGTATCTGGATATAGAAACCGGAAATTCATTCGGGATCTATGGAGATGCCGGATCAGGAAAAACGCTTTTTACGAAGATCATCACGGGTCTTGCCGGCAATTATTCAGGGTCTGTTGAAATTGGCGGAACTGAGCTTAAGAAACTTTACAGAAAGAAGCTGGGTTATGTACCTTTCAGGAATATCCTGTACGGAAACCTTACCCTAAAAGAGATGTCGGTATTTTTGTTAAAACATTACAGCATCGATCCGAACGAGTATAAAGTCAAAATGGACTGGTTCTCTGAATTCTGGGATATAAAGCGATTTGACGGATATAAAATATCCGAGCTTACGGACGGCCAGCTTCAGTCAGTAAAGATTTTTGCCGGACTTATACATTCTCCTTCAGTTCTGGTAATTGATGAGCCCTTTAACGGTTTGGGTGAAGAAAATGCGGTTAAATTCAGAGATCTTTTTACGGATATAGGCAAAAGGGATGTGACCGTGCTTGCCGTTTCGTCAAATATGAGTTCTCTGGAGCTGATAAGTCAACGAACATCAAGTATATCGAACGGAAGAATTGAATAGAAGATGATATTAAACGGGTTGATCAAAGAATTCAGGATCTTTTTCAGGAACAAAACTGTTCTAACTGCGATAATATTTATCCTTTTTATCGAGATCGCAGTAATAATAAGATCATCGGCGGCGGTCCGTATGTCTGAAGTCAGCGCAGTGTTCTATTTTAAATTTTTCCAGCAGCATCTGATGATCATGTTCTTTCCTGCTGTTCTCGCGAATATTCTGATGGCGGCTTTTTCAGTAACTTCGGAGAAACAGTCGTCAATGCTTGCAAAGCTTCTGCCGAAGGGAGAATGTTTCATGATGAGGAGCAAGGTGTTTTTCTGTTCGATACTTTCCGCATTTATGGGCATTTCCTACATGTTAACTGCTGTCTGGGCAAGCGGGCTCGGGATTTTCCCGGACCACAGGTTCGTTATATTTCTCAGCGCATCATTTTTGTTCATGATCAGCGGTCTGTCATCTTTTACGGTTTATTTTGCTTTCAGCAGATTCGGAGGCTCAAATGATTACGAACCGAAGGTCAGGGTTATGATGATCTATATGTTTATTGTATCGTTTATAATCATGGTTTTTTACTTCTTCATTTCTGTGAGTTTAAAAACTTATTTTGATTATGTTACCGGCTTCAGAATAGATTACCCGAATGTAGAGTTCCTGCTGTTTCTGTCATCGAATTTTTTATTCCTGATCATAGCACGGATCATGCTGAACGGCGGAGAAAAGAAACTTTCTGAGGGTTTGATTTGAACAATTTGCAACCTTTTCAGTTTATAAAAGATTTAACAGGCTAAAGGTACGATTTGAAGTATGTTGGAACGATAATATTATCATTACTGATAACGATAGGCACAATAAGCGCCCAGCAGAGGTTGTCGAAAAATTCCGGCGGTAAAGCTGAAATTCAGGATCGAATTCTGGAAAGACAGCTGACTTACGCCGCAGCCGTAGAAAAAAGGGGCGACATACATTCGGCATATCTGGCGTATAGTCAGCTTATAAAAAAACACGATAGGGACCGGCGTGTCGTTTCCGGTTATGTTGATCTGAGCATTAAGGATAACAAGATCAAGGATTGCGAAGTCACCCTTAAAAATATTGTGAAAAAATACCCTGTTCAGGCAGATGTATCAGGTGAAGATAAGAGTCAGGACATCTTTCCTATCGAAATTTTGGGTTATGTGGCGGAATTATACCTGAGAACGGAGAGAGGCGCAGCCGGGCAGGAAGTTCTAAGTGTGATCGATTCTTCGGGTTTTCCTAAAAAAACAAGGTCTGAGATCAGGGCTGAAGTTTATATGAGATCGGGATTATTCAGGGATGCAGAAAAAATATTCCGCATGCTCAGAAAAGAAGTAAAGAACGAAAATTCCTATGCGTACGAGCTTTTCATGATAAATTATCAACTTGGAAATGCGGAAAAATTCGCAGATGAGCTGATAAGAGCCGCTGTTTCGGATGCCGGAAAGGATAAAAGGTCAATGATTGAGAGTTCTTTTAATCCCAGAGCGGAATTGTTCAGGCTCTTCGAATCGGATCAGTTCAAAGATTCTATTCTGCATGCTGCTGAAGTTATCTACGATTCAGGCTCTAATGAGGCCGGGAGCATCCTGTCGGAACTTTATTTTAGCGCAGGAGATTATGATAAGGCTTACGAAGTATTAAAGAGTACAGGTAAAAAAGGATCGTCGAACTCACTGATAAAAGAATTCGCCGTAAAGCTCTATAGGGAAAAGCAATATGAAAGATCATCCCATTTTTTCAGGCTTTATTATGGATCCCTAGGGAAAAATACGACAGAAGATGTTTTCTTATTGTATATTTCAAGCTTAATTCAGTCCTCAAAATATGCTGAAGCTGAAAAGATCATAATGGAGAGTCGGCCGGAAAATTCGGAACTGATGCTGGCAGACCTTTATCACAATAGACTGAACAGGTCCGATGATGCTCTGAAACTCTATGAAAAATATCTCAGATCAGAGAAGGCTCAAAGCCAATACTGGAGAGATTATCTGACGCTTCTAATAGCTAAAGGCGATCATCAGGCAGCCAAAAGATCAGTCATAAAAGTTTTCGAAGAAAATATTGCAGATGTTTTTGATCCCACGGAATTCACGGAATTTAAATTTCTGGAAGCTGTAATATATCTGAATCTGAGAGATCGGCAAAAATTTGCTGAATTATCGGACTTCCTGATCAAAGACAATTTTCCTTCAGACCGGGATAACGACCTTCTGAGGATCAGAAAAGATATCTCCGTAATAGGCGACGATGACGGCTTTATGGGGGAATATCTCAAAATACTTATAAAAAGCATGGACAATTCTGCAGAAACAGGCAAACTTAAATTCGATTACGAAAAAGAAGAAAACAGACAGAAAAAGCTCCTGCTGATAGAATGCAGGTTCAGGTATCTCGAGCTTAACGGGGAAAATGAAGAGCTTCTTGAGCTGGCGGAAATTATGGCGGGTCCTGAACTTATAGACAATAATTTTGCAAGACTGATCACCGGATATGCAAAGAGATCAGGACATACAGCGGAAATTAAGAATGTTCTTCTTTCGATCCTTAAAAGCGGCGCGGGAGAAGAGATAAAAGCAGAGATCAGAGAGTTAATAAGGGAAAGAGAACCGTCTTGAAACTTAAAAACCTTAATATTTTACTATTAATCCTGACAGCGTCCGTACTCACAAATGTTTATGCCGGCTTTTTCCCGTTAAAGCTTTCGGGCAGCTTATCAGGCATGGCTGAAATTTATCCTGAGCAAAAGATCAATTATTTAACAGTGTTCTCGAGGGATTCAGTTCTACTGGATGCGGACCCTGCGGTTTACCGTTCCGGCGCAGAATTTGATTCTACATACAGATTCGCAATTGTTTATGAGAGGCTTTACGATCAGGAGATTAAGCCTTCAAGGATAATAAATTTTGATGACTTTATATCTGCGAAACTCAAGCACACAGACAAGAATCTCTGGCTATCATCAGTTAGCAAAAACCTGGGAATAGAATCAGCGTCATTATCGGTCGGCAACGAGATCGCGTTAGACATCCCTTTCAAGATCAAATCCAGAACATTCCACAGGGTTTTTGGAGGCAGCAATATAGGCCTGAGGGTAAAAGGTTCTCTTTCAATAAGTCTTACGGGGCAGAAAAGCTATACTGACGCGGTAAACGCTGAGAATGAGAGCTTTGATTTTACCCTTGATCAGACTCAAAACATATCGATCAGAGGTAAAGTGGGTACGAAAGTCGATGTGGATATCGCGCAGAACACCGAATCTTTTGATTTTGAGAATTCGCTTAAGATCACATATACAGGCGAAAGCGACGAGATAATACAGAAACTTGAAGCTGGAAATATCGGATTAAGCCTGCCGGGAACAAAATATGTGAGTTTCAGCGGAGTAAACAACGGCCTTTTCGGACTAAAAGCTCAAACGAAACTAGGAAAGCTTAAATCCACATCAATAATGTCCTTCGAGAAGGGCAAGAAGAACCAGATCGAAGTTAAAGGCGGTGTAAAGAAGCAGGAAAAAACTGTCAACGCCAAAGATTTTACAAGATACAAATATTTCTTCCTCGAAGATATGTACAGAGAGAATATGGCGACCGAGGAAAATTACAGGAGATTGAAGGAAGACCTTCCTCTCATAGCGCCGGAATATAAGATAAAAAATTATTCACTTGAGCTTTATGTGACAAGGAAAGGCACCGGAAGTCAGCCGAAGGCCGACATTTATGTGGATTTTATCGACAGCGTAAGAATCGAGGAAAATCAGTGGGTAATGCTTGTTGATGAGGATCAGTACGAGGTTTTTAACGAGCTTGGGTATATAAGACTTAGGTCGCTCTATCTGTCAGGTTCGGATATACTTGCCGCAAGGTATGTAAAGCAGAATGTAGTGACCAATGAGAACGATTCCGTCGGAAGTTCAAATGCCGACAATACTAAGCTCAAACTGAAGATACTTGCAGAATTCAATCAGAAACCCACCGATCCGTGGGATGATCTTGAATGGAAGAATGTTTACAATCCGGGCGGCGTGGATATTCCGAGAGACGGGTTTAAGCTTACTATCAGAAAAAACGCTGCAGGTGGTGTGAGGACGGAAGAATACGATGAGCAGGGACAGGCTAAGCCGTATCTTTACTGGTATGACGTAAATAAGACCGAGGTTCTGGATGAAGTTGATGTCATATTTTTAAATTCTGCATTCGGGGAATTCACTTTCCCCAACCAGCGTCCTTTCGATCCTGACCTCAACAGCACAGCATACGATCATTATGACGAGGTAATGGTGGACAGCCTTTTTTCCGACCCGGAAATATATAATAATTACTCATATACAGGATCTAATTTTGAGCTCAAATTCGAGTTTTCCAGCAAATCAAGCACATACGATCTCGGGTTCAATGTGATCGATGGGTCTGAAGTAGTCAGATCAGGCGCAACGACACTCAAGAAAGATGTAGATTATATCATCAACTATAATTCGGGACAGCTGTCCATAATCAACGAAAGATATCTGACGGCTGATATTGACATACTTTACGAATCCGCCACGATATTCCAGATGGATCAGAAGCTGCTTTTGGGAAACAGGCTGGAGTACAGTTTCGGCGAAAATTCCTATATAGGAGCAACTATACTTTATCTTTCGGAGGAGACAAATGAGGAGCGTGTCCATGTGGGTTATGAACCGAAAAGGAACCTTGTTCTCGACCTGAACGGAGAGACGAAATTCGATCTTCCGTACTTAACAAGAGCTGCAGACTGGCTTCCGCTGATCGAAACTGACCAGAATTCAGAGATATCTTTTGAAGGCGAGATAGCAAGGATATACCCCAATCCCAACCCTTTGGATGCCGCATATATTGACGACTTTGAGAGCAGTAAAATAAAAAAATCACTTGGAATAACATACGGCTCGTGGACAGAATCTTCATACCCCGACGATTATTCAGCATCAGAATTCTACAGCCTCACTCCCGAAGCATCCATACTTGGAATACCCTATCAGTACTTTCTTAAAGCATACTCTGGCAGAGATGAACTCGCTTTCTACTGGTACAACCCGAAAGATGAAGACAGGTTCACAAAAGACCAGATATACAGGGATATCCCAGCGGATCAGAGGAACGATAAAGTGAACACTTTGAGCATGGTATTCAAACCAACCGTAACGAGCGAGGCGGTTTTTGGAGGCGTTATTGAGCCTGAAGATTCATGGGCAGGCGTAATGAGATATCTTCACTCCAGTTATCAGGATATGAGGGATGTAAAATATATTGAATTCCTAGCTTCATCCAACAGAAAGATAACTTTGAATATCGATATTGGAGAATTAAGCGAAGATGTTATACCCGACGGACAGCTGAATACTGAGGATGCGGACGGGAACAATGTGCTCGACATTGGCGATGACAACGAGGATACAGGACTTGACGGGGTCATGGGAACCGGAGATTTCAACGCTCTGTTCACTTTCGACCCAAACGCACCTAGGGATAAAGAGCCTTATGAGTTTAAATCTTTCGATGATCATCCTACAGAGTCTGACGGAGACCCCACTCCGGATTCGCAGATGAACAAGTACTGGGATTTCTGTAAGACAGAGAAGAACGGCAGGCTTGATTCGGAAGACCTTGACGGCGGCGGTAATCTGGACAGAATAGTCAATGCTTACAGATATACTCTGGACCTGAAATCGAGCCCGGGCATGGGCGAACAGTATATCGTAAGTACTGAGTATGAATCAGGCTTTGCTCTCTACAGGATACCGCTGGAGGAATTTACTTCTGTTCTAAACAGCGAGCCGGATCTTTCGAGAATGAAATATATTAAATTGTGGGTAAACAATTCAACAGACACAGTATTTTCAACTAAAATAGATTTCGTCAATTTCGATCTAGTAGGTAATGAATGGGCCGCAAAAGGCGATAATGTGGGCAAGATCGAAGCTAAAACTATAAATAACGAAGAAGACAAAGAAGACTATTATTCGCCACCGGGAGTAAAAAAGCTGAACGACGACGGGTACCCTGAGCCGGAACAGTCGCTTTCAATGAATATATCACTTAGCTCCTACCTTACTCAGGATGAATTCGAGAACGGCAGATACGCATTCCTCACCAAGCAGCTTTTCAAGGGAGAGAATTATCTGCTTTATGAACAGATAAAGATGTTCATTCACGGCGGAACTTCGATAAACGACACAGCCTGGGACAGCGGCAGAGATATGTATTTTATATACAGGTTCGGAACAGATTCGGTCAATTTCTACGAATACCGCTCAAAGCTGATAAACGGGTGGAAGAACGACGATGTGAACAATCAGATGGTGATAGAGCTTTCCGACCTGACAAGGCTGAAAACGGCAAGATCTGACGGAGGACATTCCGTCGATTCTCTCTTTTTAAAAGAGTATAAAAATGAAAATATTGAAAGATATATCGGGATCAGAGGGAATCCAACACTTCAGGCCGTCAAATATTTCAATGCAGGGATCCTTGATCTGGAGAATACAGAGCTTAATACCGAGATCTGGCTGGATGAACTCAGACTTGCAAAAGTTATGAAAGAGCCCGGAACCGCGATGAGAGCCAAGACTCATTTAAAAATCGCCGATATAGGTACTGTCGATGCCGAAATGACAAAACAGGATCAGGAGTTCCACAGGATCGAAGAAACGAGAGGAACAGGCGTCAACAGTTTAAATACCAGCTTCAACGCTTCAATGAACCTTGATAAACTCACTCCAAAAAAATGGGGGTTGGCACTTCCGGTGAGGTACAGCTATAATAATTCGGATTCATATACAAAATATGAGAGTACGACAGATATTCTTGTTGACGAAAATAACATCCCCGACTCCGTGAGAACCAGAACTACCAGAAATTCTTATGACTTTTCGATCAGAAAGAACTCAAAATCAAAAAGCCCGTATATAAAATATACGCTTGATAACATGAACCTCACGGGCAACGCATCGTTCAGTGATGCATCGAACGCAAGTTATATATCTCAAAAGACAGAATCATATAATTATACCCTCGGTTACGGACTTACTCTCCCGGATTCGTGGTTCAGCATTAACCCGTTCGGATGGGGCAAGGATATGTCTCTATTTAAGTCTATCAGCGGTGTTAAATTCGCCTTCTTTCCGAACAGCTACAATTTCTCTGTAACGACATCGCAATCCGAGACGGCGTCACTGTCAAGAAAGTTAAGCGAAACGGAAAGCAGATCCTTCTCGCTCACGAGAAATTTCTCAACAAGCCTGACACCTCTCCCTTTCCTTAATTCAAGCTACGCTTTGACGATGAGATCCGATATGTATAAGGACGCCGTAAGAGACAGCAGCGGGAATGAATCGATAGTCACGGTTTACAACAGAGATCTGGGTGATCTTTTCAGCCTCGAATTCGGCGAACTCTCGAGTTTCGACAATTCGCTGAAAAACAACATGAAGTTCAATATGTACAAATACATGACAAACGATTTGAGCTTTAATACCGGATATACATGGACTTCAAACCTTTCAAGCACCATGCCGAGCAGCAACATAAAAAACAGGTACGATTCCAAACTGACTTCAAGGTTGAAAGTAAAAACCGTGATAGAGGACATACAGTCGGGTCTGAAAAAGATCCTGCCCGAAAAAAAAGTTACAGTTGTTCAGGATTCAACAGCAGTCCCTGAAGATAAAGATGAAAAGGATGCAGGAGCGACAAGATTTCAGAGAACAAAAGTTTCAGTTACTGAAAAAAAATCTGTTCTGGATTTTCTAAAAACTAATCTTTCTGATATTTCACTTTCATATTCTCAGGGAAGAGAAAATTCATTCTCCGATATTAAATCACTCGATCAGGCCAATGCCGCGTTCATTCTGGGTTTTGCGACCAGACCGGAAGACCTGGATTATACTTCATCGGGATGGAGCGGAAGCTGGTCGGTCAAAAGCAGCACAAAACTGGGGCTGACAAAAAATCTTAGTCTTGACGGCATTTCATACGATTTTTCAAGATCATATAAGGAGAACAACAACGACGGTTTCTCGGGAAGCGACAGCGAAACTAAATTTATCTGGCCGTGGGTCACCGATGAAGAACACCGCAAGACAGGCACAAACCCGTTCATGATCCCAAACTATTCGTTGACTATATCGGGGCTTCAGGAAATGTTGAAGGCAAAAGAAAGCATAAGCAGTATTTCAATATCACATTCCAAAACAGGTTCCGAAGCAACACAGTGGTATGTGGAGGGCGACTCGCCTGAAATGTATCTTACAGGAATACCTGAGCTCGCAGGCACTGATCTGAAGATCAGATCAGTCAGTTACTCGACAAGTTTTACTCCTCTGGCCGGCATCAGGCTGAACCTGAAGAACGGGTTCAATTTCTCTGCAAGCTACAACTACTCTTTTGATATGAGAGAAGCTTATACTTATTCCGAAGATAACAGGTCGATCCAGTCCGGGGAGAAGAAGTATTCAAGGGATTTTAGATTTTCCGCGGGTTACAACCAGAAGGGAGGTTTTGATGTGCCTTTCGATTTCTGGCCTTTCAACGGCAAAAGGCTGGATAACGACATAGACTACAGCCTTTCGGTATCATACAATTCGAACGATACTCATAAATACGATCTGGAAGCAAAAGAATACGAGGGGCTGGAAGACGGAAGTAAGTCCGATAATATTACGATCACGCCTGACATAACATATAAAGTATCAAGAAAACTCAATGGGACATTATCATATTCATACAATTACAACGAGACAAAGAATTATAATGCCAGAAGTGTGATAAATACCAACCATAAAGTCGAATTGCGTGCTGTTTTGAGCATAACGGGGAACTGAGGTTAAAATGAGCGATCTGTTTTCATATATTTCGGAAGAACCGGCCGAAGAAAAGAAACCTAAAGCGGCAGAAGAATCGGTTTATTCAGTTCACGAACTCTCGATCAGGATCAAAGGGATTCTTGAGCCTGAATTCGACGATATCTGGGTAGAAGGTGAAATATCCAATTACAAGAGACACAGCTCGGGACATCACTATTTCAGCCTGAAGGACGAAAGAGCCGTGATCAGCTGCGTAATGTGGAGAAGTACTGGAGATAAACTTGATTTTTCACCTGAGAACGGCCAGAAGATCAGGATCAAAGGAAGCGTGTCGGTCTATGAAGCGGCAGGCAGATATCAGATAGATGTAAAGCGGATGATACTGTCCGGAATAGGTTATCTACAGGCTCAGTTCGAAGCTCTGAAGAGGAAGCTATTCGAAGAGGGTCTTTTTGGTCAGGCGCATAAAAAAAAGCTGCCGGTACTTGTTAAGAACCTTGGTGTCGTGACCGCGGAAACAGGTGCGGCGTTCCAGGACATCAAAAAAGTGATCCGCTCCAGATCGCCCTTCATGAACATAAATCTGTTCAATGCGAGAGTTCAGGGAAAAGGCACGGAAACGGAGATCATTGACGGCATAAGGTATTTTAACAGTCACCCTGAACTTGCAGATGTAATCATCATAGGCCGGGGGGGCGGATCGCTTGAAGACCTCTGGACATTCAACGAGGAGTCAGTAGCAAGGGCGATCTGGGAATCTGCCTTACCGGTAATATCCGCCGTAGGTCACGAGATAGATTTTTCTATCTCTGATTTCGTGGCGGACGTCAGGGCGGCCACGCCTTCTCACGCCGCCGAACTGGTCAGCCTGAACATGAGCGACGAGCTTCACAAGATCGGGCAGTACGAATCAAGAATAAATAATCTCGTCGTATCTTACTTCAACTACCAGAAAGAGATAATAAGGGGTATCGAGAATTCGCATGCTTTCAAAATGCCTGCGGATATCATAAAAAATTACACGGTCGGCCTTGACAATCTCGAGGACAATTTCGACGCTTACTTTTTGCAGAAAATGAATAAAGAGAACATGAGGCTCGAGGGCTTTGAAGGTATTCTCAGATCGCTCAATCCTGAATCTGTTCTCAACCGCGGCTATGCGATCGTCAGAGACAAAAAAACTTCAAAGATAATTCCGAACGTTAGAATAACATCTCACGGCCAGCAGGTCGAGATAAAATTCAGGGATGGTTCGGCGGACGCTGAAATCAATTGATCAGATTATTTTATCAGGCTTTTTCTGACAGCTGAGTAGAACAGGTAGGAATAATTTATCCGGCCGAAAAATCCTCTCGAACTTTTGGCTTTCAGTCTTTCTGACCATACGAAAAACGGATTGAAAGCAATCGAGGCTAATACTGAAGTGAGAATATTATATTTTATCATTTTTTTAAATCCGGGATGCTTTTGTATAAGATATCTGAGATTTTTCCCGGAATTCTCTATCTGTTCCAGCCACTCGAAAACATCCTTGTCGTGATAGTGCAAAAGGTTCTTTGTACGCACGAAAGACAATTTTCCGCCTGAAGCCGCGATCCTTAAACCGAGCTCCGGATCTTCCCAGCCGTAGCCTTCAAAATTCTCGTCGAACTTTCCGATGCGGTCAAAGAACGGCTTCTTTATGCAGCAGAACGCGGTCGTGAAGTAATTGCTCCTTACTTCGCGCCCGGAACCGGACCTGTTAGCGCCGCGCGTGTTTAAAAACTCGTTTAAGAACGAGTACTTTCCGTCGGTCCTTACATTGACGACATTGGAAAAAACGGCGTCCGCGCCTTTTTCAAGTTCAGCCAGATGCTTTTCGAATAGGTTCTCTTTGACCTCAATGTCGTCGTCAATGAAGAAAAGCACAGGGTGCTTACATACCGCAGCGCCTCTGTTCCTCGACTTCGAGCGCCCCAGATTCTGCCCGTTGTTCACGACCGTCACCCTTTCGTCTCCAAAGCCGCTGATCACGCATCCGGGACAGTCGTTCACTATCACGATCTCGAATTCGTCTCTGATATCGAGACGCAGGATCGAACCGACCGTTCTTTCGAGTGCTTCGGGCCTGTTATATGTGGGAATGACTATCGAGAACATTGCTTTTCGCCTTTTTAAATCTGTAAAAATAATAAGTAACCGCAGCAAGAGTGATAAGCGATACAGCCACTTTCCAGTCCCTGTGGGGAAGTCTGAACCTGAAATAAATATGGTGCGGGATGGAGATCAGGCATGCGGATAATACTAAGATACGCCCTTTAAGTTCATAAAAACGGTATTTTTCGAATATAACGCCGAGTAGCAGAAAGAAGACGGGGAATACGGGTACGATAAGCCTTTCGGTGTCTCCAGCCAGAAAACAGCTCGCATAGTAGGTAATTATTAATATCAGAAAGTGCATATTCCTGCGGAAGAAATCCTTAGTCTCTTTCCAGAACACAAAAGGTATGAAAGTAAGCGGAATGAATGTATTTATTATCCTGTAGTATGTGACCGGATCAAAAAGTTTATTTGTTTCATCGAACCTGAGTTTTCCAAAGGAATAGAGCAGTCCTTCGCCGGCGGCAGATTCGGTAACTATCAATGACCTCAAACCCGCAAGAATTATCAGGGCGGGGATAACAGAGATCAGAGACTTTATTCCGTTATATTTGTCTTTTCTGACCATAAAATAGTACCATGCAGCGGCAGGCGCGAGAAAAAGTATGGTTTCCCTGTTCGCGACTCCGACCGCGAGAACAGTTCCCATGATCAGGAAATTATTTTTCTTCAAAGCTATCAGGAATATCAGAATGAGGATGTGTGTCAGAAGGTCGTGAACATCGTAAAAATTCCACACGGCAAACCCGAAAACATATCTGCCGGCAATAAAGAGAACGGTGAGGTAGAAAGAAGTATCTTCTCCAAGTTCGTACTCTTTAAAGAATCTGAACAATACGAACGGGATCACAAACGCCATTATAAGCGTGAGGATGTAAAAGCTCATATCAACATCAAAAGGCATAAGTCCCGCGATGTAAGGCAGAAGTATCCTGTAGCCGAAATTTCTCGAAACTGTCTCATCGAA
>Ga0265294_10003251_pt1 | contig 20862 bp, 20 predicted proteins | sample MunlanPumphouse3_FD_192504 | JGI IMG/M metagenome (GOLD analysis project Ga0265294, IMG submission 192504) | Groundwater microbial communities from a municipal landfill in Southern Ontario, Canada - Pumphouse #3 | ecosystem: Environmental > Aquatic > Deep subsurface > Groundwater | place...
GTCCGGCAGTACGGACCTGAGCGGATTACCTCTCTCACGGTTGGCAGCGGGAAGTCGGCTGAGCTTGATTCCCGGCAGGCGCTGTATGCCGAGCTGCTGGTTCTTTTGGAGAAGGTTACCGGACCGATAGTGGTCGCAGGTCCCGGCTTTATTAAAGAGGACTTTCTCCAGTTCGCGAAGAACAAGGCTCCTGATCTGGCAGGTAAGATGCTTCTTGCGGATACCAGGCGAACCGGGTATGGGGCAGTGCAGGAGTCAATCGGGAACGGTGTTCTTGCGCGGGTTGCGGAGGATCTGCAGCTTGCAAAAGAGGTCTCTTTTATGGAGGAGGTGTTTCTCCGAATCGGGCAGAACGGTGCGGTTGCCTACGGAAAGGCGGAGGTCCGCCAGGCGGTTGATTACGGAGCAGTGGATACTTTGCTTGTGGCGGATTCGTTTGTGCGGAATGACAGCATTTCCCGGATGATCGAGACGGCGGAACGGATCGGGGCGGTGGTCGTTGTTCTGTCGACGGAGTTTGAGCCGGGGAACAGGCTGGTCGGGCTTGGCGGGGTCGCAGCTTTGTTACGATATAAGATCTGAGCGGGGATACATGTAAGAGATGTCTGCGGGTGACATTTCATCATTTACTTTGTAATAACGCATTTATCCCCAAATCGGGTCCAATTCTATTTTTGGATATGATTCCCCTTAATACTCTGGTAAGAATATAAGACAAAATGAAAACGATTTTTTTTTCAGATTGAATCCCCCATTCCAAAACCCGGGAGAAGTACCTACAGTAACCATCCGGATAAAAAATGAGATGATATTTTTTAATAGTTATTCTTGCTTCATTCCCGTTTGAGATGATAGTATCAATACACCGGAATTAATCCCGTATTTTTTCCGGTAATACATTTCCCGCCGTGAAGCGTCACGACAAACGTATTTTCGATTCCGACCATGCCAATATCCTGTATCCCCTTTTTCGGCTCAATCGCCAGGGTCATATTTTCTATAAGCGGTTCGTCAAAGCCTTTTGCGATTACAGGCATTTCGTCGATTAAAAGTCCTATGCCGTGACCAAGGAATTTGACCCGCCGTTCTTTATAGCCCATAAAATTTCGTTTGAAATCCTCATCAAGGCTGTCCATTATCGTCTGATATATCTCTGATGGGATTGCGCCCGGTTTTAACATCGATGCTGTATCATTCTGAATCTCGACACATCTATTATGCATATCAATCACTTCCTGCGGCAGTTTTTTCCCAAACATGAACGTCATCGTTTTATCTGTCTCATATCCATGATACCCGCATCCTACATCCAGGTAGACCAGATCCCCCTTTTTCAGCTTTCTGTCTATACTTCCGAGCACCGGAGCGTAAGGACCGATTCCGCGGTTTCCGCTTGCCCCGTTAAAATACGACGGATATAACGAACTCTCCCCAAAACCGATATGACCCATCCTCATTTCCGTGTCAAACATGCCGAATCGTACAATTCCCTGATGACCTTCAGCAACAAAAACCCGGTAAAGGTCTGTTCCAAATTCCGCCTCGGTCATACCTTCTCTGAGCATATCTGGAGCCAGATCCTCGGTAACGTGACGGTGAATCTGCCCGGATTTTTTCATGAGTTCAAGTTCATACTCACTCTTTACCGACCGGATATCTGCCAACGCTCTATCAGCAGAAGCAATGTGCTTGAACGGGAAATATTTCAGAAATCTTTGCAGGTGGGCATAGGAGATAAGTTCCGTTTCTGTGTAAAATGTTTTATGCGTGATGACGGTTTTACCCGCAGCATCACGGAAACTTTCCATCGGTCGTATGTCTTTAAAGAGGGATTCGTCAAGAGCACGCGAATAGTTGTTTCTTACCCAGAAAACTGCATCTTCATCGCGGGGAATTAGAAGCACGCCGTCCTGCATCGTGCCGGTAAAGTAATAGAGATTGACCTTGCCAAAAATTGCAGCATATTCCCAGTCGGGATTTTTGCGGTCCATATGTGCGTGAAAACGGGTCATCCGGTTTTCAAGCTCAAAGAGAGGGACGTTATTTTGCATAACCAGTTTATTCATAATAAGGGGATAATACTTGGTATGCCTGAAAAGACTTTCAGATGTTTTTCTGATGGATTTTGGATATTTTCCCATCCTGATTCTTGTTCTGCGCTTGTACCGGATATGGGTTTCACGGTATACGTGCGATCTATTCCGGAATAGATCAAAAGAAGAGGCACGATTCCTCTCTGATGAAGCAAAGTAAAATCGTAGATACATGTAACCGGAGTTCATATCACTAAAGAGCTACTTACCGGATCATGAAGACGTGGCATAATCTCCCTCAGTTGAACAAGTTTTTTTTCTTTGGATGAAGATGTACACCCGCCGGTATGTGTATTAATCCTAATCTATCTGAAAAAATAGCGAAAAAATCTCAAAAAATGGGTTATGTCTGTTTTACAAAAACAGTAATGCCGGTGGATACGCTGATGAGGGCCTTATTATCTGCAGAAAGGTTGTATGTTCCTGCTGAGAATGCGGCGTTGGTCCCGGTAACCTTGTAGGATTTATCTGCGACCTTTGTCCAGGTCAGGGGAACCGTAGTATTCCCAATAAAACTGCTGATGGTCAGGGTTCCAGTTCCATCACCATTAAAGACTACGGGAACATCTGTTCCGGAAATAACCCAGTTGCCGACAATCGGTTCACTGCCGATACATCCTGCTGCACCAACACAGACAAGGAGTACAACTAGTAATGCTGCGATCAGAATTTTCTTCATTAAGTTAAATAATAGAGATACTAGTATATTTGACTATCGGTAATTTCTATATTTATGTATAGAATGTCTATATGTCGGGGCTTTGGGTCGTAGAGAGATTTCAACCCGGGGATATTCCGGAAACACGATATTTATGAGAGGAGTTTGCTGAGGTAATGGCGTATCCTGATAATCCCGGGAAAACATCAGATAGAAATCTGTCCGATTACGTCCAGAGGAATGGTTAGACCCTGTCCCCTAAAATATTCCGGAGGGAGTCCGTCTAATAACGGTCATTTGCGTCACTCTCCCTCCATTCCTATACAAGACCAATCCTTTCTGTCATGTACTCCCGGAGATTTGCCTGTATAAAAGCAAATCCAATTATAAGTTTATGAGAATTACTCACTTCTTCTTTTTAATCGGCGGCAGAACTTTCGTTTCGACTGTCCCGAATGTTTTTTCCACCACTTTGGACGTCCGCGGAACACACATCTTGGCCAGAATCTTCTTATACAGGTCAGTCTCCTCACCCTTAACGTGGATTCCGGTTCTCCTCATCAGAATCGCATCTTCAGACGGGCATGCATTCACACATGCGCCGCAGACATTACAGAGTTTATAATTAATTGCAATATTTGGTCTGATACTATCCTTATCCATCCGGGTTACCGGAACCGGTATAGGCAGATAGAGTGCCCTGCACGGGCAGATATCGATACAGGTAGAACAACCGCCGGGACACTTCCAGGTATTAACACGGATTGCGCCGACAAAGGCCATATCAACACGAATAGCCTTACTCGGGCATGACTGCTCACACCAATTACAGAACATACACTTAGCTATATTAATCGAGACCTTTCCCGGGAGTTTTGCCTTGGAGAAAACTTTCCGATCGACGGTGATTGCATCGTGCGGGCATGCTTCCACACAGACCATACAGGCGTCGCAGCGTGCCTCATTCCAGGTGATTTCACCATCGTTTCCAAGAAATTCAGCACTGAACGGAACACGCTTCAGAGTAATTGCCGGACAAAGCATGGCACATATCCCGCAGAAAGTACACTTATCCTTTTCCAACACAAACGTCGTCTTTGCGTCCAGCGCCGTCTGGCGTGGTACTCCGCCCTCCCCCATTCCCTCAAACACAGGAACCTCATTGACAATTGCACCGTTTGGGCAGACCTCATAGCAGATTGTACAGCGGACACACTTTTCCTGATCGATTTCCGCCGTAACCTCATACGTAGGAAACCCTTCCCGTTCCAGAATGGGGAGTCTTGGCTTATCGTCTATTTCCAGACGAAGTGCATAATACGGACAGAGAACCACGCAGATCCCGCAATACGAACATTTTTCGGGATTGATGGATATGGGTGCTTCTTCAGTCAGACCACGAATCGATGCGCCGACCATGCCAAGCAAAATCGCATCCTTCGGGCAGGCATCTACACAGACACCACATCCGGCACATCGGCTGAGAAATAAGTGAAGATGTGTTACCGTCGTAAGCAGGCGCTGCTCCATAATGTCGGTATCTCCTTCTCTTCTCCGTGAATACTTAGGATACATCGTGCTCATTATCTATCTTGGGCTCCCTCATTAGAGAATCATTTCAGGCGGAACTACTGTTCCTGTCGTCAGAAATCACGATACAAAATTCTCCCGCATATGAAGACAGGGTATTATGTTGAATATTCCTGCGTATCAGAATAAATAGATTATCACTAGCAATTTATTTTGCTTAATTCTAGATAATTCATACAAAATAAACCAATAATGTGTCTATACAAAGACAAAATAAAAAACAGTGGTGTTTTATCCGTAAAAAAAGAAAAGCCGGGGGATTACTGGTATTCAACCAGATTCTGGACTTCTCTCGGGAGTCCGCCCTTGAATCTCTGGGCGATGGATGTGTAATACTCACGTACTCGCTCATTCATCGTAGCGTGGACCCGTTTCCTCGCCTCTTCAAAATCCTCAGCCGATACCACAAGAGCATCATTCCTGAGTGCATGCATTGCCGCCTCACGGCAGAGACCATCCAGATCTGAGCCGACGTATCCCTGAGTCTCCTTTGCAAGATACCTGATCAGATCGGTTTTCACCGGATCCTTGAGGGTGACGGCATGCTGTCTGAAAGCGGTTGAAATACGTTTCCTCTCTTCATAGAGAGGAAGGGCAGTCCCTTTCTCGTATTTTTTCACAATCGTCTTAATCTGCTTGTCCGTCACCGTTTTTCCGGCATACTTTGCGGCAATCGACTCAATCGAAGCATCATCCAGACCTGAGAGATCTCCGACCACCTCATCAAACACCGACCCCTCGATTGGCATATTCTGCATATGGACGGCAAGAATTTCTACCCTGTCCTCCTCTTTCGGCTCGGGAATATAGACAAGCCGGTCGAAACGTCCGCTCCGGAGTAGAGCCGGGTCAATGATGTCCGGACGGTTCGATGCTGCCAGAATGACCACATCGTTCAGCTCCTCAATTCCGTCCATCTCTGTCAGAATCTGGTTTAAGACATTCTCCGTCGTGTGACTGCCGTCACTTGCCCCCCGCGCCGGTGTCAGTGAATCGAGTTCGTCGAAGAAGATAATCGACGGAGCTACCTGGCGGGCTTTCTTAAAGATGTCACGCACTGCCTTCTCGGATTCTCCTACCCATTTGGACAGAAGTTCCGGTCCTTTGATTGCGATGAAGTTCGCACCGCTTTCATGTGCCACAGCTTTTGCGATTAGCGTTTTGCCGGTACCAGGAGGGCCGTAGAGAAGCACACCTTTGGGCGGGCGGATACCGAGTTTTGCATAGGTCTCCTTTTTTGTGAGCGGGAACTCTACCGATTCACGCACATCGCGGACGGCATCCCGGGCTCCTCCGATATCGGACCAGGAGACATCTGCCTTATCAAGGGAAATCTCCCGCATGGCAGATGGGAACACTTCTCTTGATGCGGCGATAAAATCCGAGGTCGTTACCTCAAGTTTCCTGAGGATTTCGTCGGGGATTGTTTCGGTATCGAGATTGATGACGTCCATCTGCCGGCGAAGGGCACGGATTGCGGCTTCACGGGCAAGTGCTGCCAGATCTGCGCCGACAAATCCCTTGGCAAGTGACGCGAGGACGGACAGAAGTCTGTCCCGCGAGGCTTCGTATGCTGCGAGTTCCCGTTCCAGAACCGAATCTCCCGGATTTTTCTCGCGGAGATTCTTTAACTTCGCCATGCCTTCGAACGGCATGTTTTTGGTATGAATCTGGAGAATTTCCATCCGGTCGGTCTCGCTGGGAACGCCAATCTCAATCTCCCGGTCAAATCTTCCCGGTCTGCGGAGTGCCGGGTCGATTGCGTCCGGGCGGTTCGTCGCACCGATCACAATGACCTGACCTCTGTCCGAGATTCCATCCATCATGGTCAGAAGCTGGGCTACCACCCTACGCTCGACTTCGCCGTTCACATCTTCACGTTTCGGGGCGATTGAATCGAGCTCGTCGATGAAGATAATTGACGGAGCGTTATCCTCGGCTTCCTCGAAGAGCTCACGGAGTTTCTGCTCGGACTCGCCGTAATATTTGGAGATGATTTCCGGACCTGCGATGGAAATAAAGTGGGCTCCGCTCTCATTGGCCACGGCTTTTGCGATGAGCGTTTTGCCGGTTCCCGGCGGACCGTATAAGAGCACGCCTTTTGGCGGCTCGATTCCGAGGGTCTCGAACAACTCCGGATGACGGAGCGGGAGTTCGATCATCTCACGAACGCGCCGGAGTTCACCTTTCAGACCGCCGATGTCCTCGTAGGTAATGGATTTGGTTCCGTCAAATCCCTCTTCGTCTTCGAAGATGAGATCAGTTATTTTGGTGAGGATGCAGGCGTTTTCCGGCTCGATTGAGGATACCTTGAACTCCACAGGCGGACCCGGGTGATAGGTTTTTATGGGGAGGATGTCATCTTTCGATACAGGGAAGTTGATGAGCGAGATGAGATACTCGTCATCTTCGCTCGGGAATGAGGGTGACAGATCTCCGGGTGGGATGAGGGTCACGGAGGTTGCCGGAATCTGCTCTGCAACTTTTTCGACGGTGACACAGTCCCCCGGATTGACGCCGGCGTTTGCGCGGGTATATTTGTCTATTCTGATTTTTTCCAGGTTCCAGTCGTTTTCAAGGGAACGCCATACTTTAGCAATGGTGGGCGTCTTCCCGGTGATTTTTACGAGGTCCCCTGCACGTACATCCAGCGCTTGCATTGCATCCGGATCGAGACGTGCTTTGCCGTTTCCCTGATCTTCTGGGTAGGCACTATCGACTTTGAGTGTTATTTCCGGCATGATACATGTATTATGATACGGGTGTTGTTAATAATTTTCTACCTGGGCATTTTTCATGGAATAAGAATCAATACCGGACTACCTTTTTTCCGGATATTGAGGACCGAATATGCCAAACAAAACAAACAGAAAAGAAAAAAAATATTTAGAGCATGCGGTTGAGAGTTTCAATCTCAACACGCTCGATACCGGCGATTTTTGAGAACAAAGCCTCAACCTTGTCGCCTGCTCCCTCTTCATCCTGTGTGATCATTGCAATCTTGATTGCAGAAAGACCAAAACCGATTGGCTCGACTTTCATATCCTCGATACCGGGGATTTTTGCTTTTATTTCTTCCTGAAGTTTTTTAATATCAACTTCCGGAGATTCCGGCATGATTTTTAAAATAACTACGACTTCACCCATGAGGGTTCAGAGCCCCTGGAAGCCGCACTTCGGGCAGGTGTATTTCACACTCTGCTGTCTGCAGTGTGCACAGCGGTAGATGGTTTCTCCACAGTCTGGGCATTTAAACTCGGTTGAGCCGCGCTCTGCGAGCGGGGCATTGCATGATGTACATCTTATTGTTGCCATACGATTAAACTCAGTAATTTATTGGTGTCCGATTATAATAAACGTGCGGCTTCGAAATATTTCCGTACACTGCCTGGAACCCGCCCGTTCACGATTTTTGCAGATACTCTGTTCTGTTCCAGAACAGAACGAAACGACGGGTCAAGAAGATCCCTGCCTGATTCTGTGGATTTTATGACCAGGAGCCGGCAGTCAAGAACGCCGGCAATCCATGCGGAAATCGAATCGGAGGTGATATCCCAGGAGTGGGGCAGGGGATCCCGCTTTCTGAGCACACGTTCCGGGAGGAGAATGGTTGGCTCCTCCGGCATCTGAAGATCGGTTGTCACGGGATATCCGAAGGTCGAGAGAAAACGCCCGTATTTTTCCATGGCGGCGATTGCCTGCCAGTGGGCGGTGTCGTCATCAGGATTTTCCTCCCTGATGAAATCGGCAAAAACCCCGCCCCCCGGGACTATGAGTATTGAGGATGACGGGAGTTCAGAGAGGATGCTGCCTGCCGTGTTCATCAGACTGCCTCCGAATTTTACTACAATCCCATCCTGCATACATTAATATTGTGCCGTAGCCACAAAAAAATGTGTATGAAAAAATTGGTGTGTTTCTTTCTGTGTGTGTTTATTCTTGTTTCGCCGGGCTCGGCTTTTGTTCTCGCAGAATTCTGTCCGGACGGGTATGCATCGGGAGACGGCGATGAATATTTCGTTCTGGAAGGAACGGGAAGACTGGTTGGATGGACAATTTCCGATGGGGAAGGAACCATCTCATTTCCGGTCGGGGCGGAGTCCCTCGGGCGGATAATCGTTGCGAGAGATGCTGAGGCATATTTTCAGGTATGGGGCAGTCTTCCGGATTATGAAATTCTCGAGAGCGGGGATACCCCGAATGTTTTGCAGAGCGGAAGATTCCAGATGGCAAACTCCGGCGATGAGCTCTCGCTTCTTTCCGGCGGGCAGGTTGTTCAGACAGCGTCCTGGCCTGATGAACTAGCTGCATCCAACGGAAGGGTCCATGTGTTTTCGAACGGAATCTGGGATGAGCGGATTTACAAAATCGGGCAGAGCAGATTTGTGCCGGAGACATTCACCGCTGATTCGGTGACGCTGTTCGTTTCGCCGGAGTGTGCATACACCGTCATCAGCGATGTGGTTCGCGGGTCAACGACCACGTTGTCGATTTCGATGTATGAGTTTACCCACCCCGAGCTCGCATACGAGGTTGCAGAAGCCGCAGAAAGAGGTGTGGAGGTCACGCTTCTTATGGAGGGAGGTCCAGTCGGCGGCTTCCCTGACGGGGAAAAAGGGGTGCTGAATTTTCTGACAGCGTCCGGCGTCACGGTCTGTACTATTGAGAGTACGGATAAACTTCCGGCACGTTACCGTTTTCTGCACACAAAATATCTCGTGGCGGATGGGTATGTCACGGTTGTTCTCTCGGAAAATTTCAAACCAAGCGGGATTCCACTCACCGGAACCCGGGGAAACAGGGGCTGGGGAGCCGTGGTTCGTGATGCAGAGGTCGCGGCGTATTTCAATGGGGTCTTCGCCTCAGATTTTGCCGGCTATGATATTTATGCATATACGCCCGGCACTGAGCCGCTTCCGGAGACCTGGTCCGATGAGGAGATAATCCCGCGTTTTTCGGAAAAGACGCTCTACAATGTGCTCGTGACCCCGGTCATTTCGCCGGACACGAGCAGTCTTGTGCCGGAGCTGATTGCTGACGCGACCGACTCTGTCGACGTTCAGCAGGCGTATATCTCGGCATATCCTGATGGTGAAAATGCCTGGATTGCCGAACTCCTGAAAGCCGCAGACCGCGGGGCAGTGATTCGGGTGATGCTCGACGGAATCTATTATAATACGGAAGATGATGCTGATAATGATGAACTGACCGCATCTCTGAATAGAATCGGAGAAGGGGTCTCTGCAAAAATGCTGAGACCGGATACCTATCTCACCAAAATCCACAACAAAGGAATGATTGTGGATGATGAATATGTGTTAATAAGTTCTATCAACTGGAACTTCAACTCCCCTAACAATAACCGGGAAGCCGGACTGATTATTCAAAGCCCGGAAGCGGCGGCGTATTACACGGAGGTGTTCGCCTTCGACTGGAATGGGGACTATGAAAAAGACCCGGTCACTGCTGAAATCGGGTTTGATGTCCGCTGGCTTCTTGCCGGCGGAGTAATCATTCTGCTCGGAGGTCTTCTGATTTATCGGAGACGTAAATGAACGTCTCAATACAGAACGCGGTATTCGGTAACCAGATTGGAACCGTACATCTTCGTGCCCGTTAAATCGAGCCGGATCATATCCTTTTCGGACCGGATGGGCATTCCGCCTACAAGGGACGGCGTGTCGCTTCCTCCGACGATAAACGGCAAGTGGATCAGCCAGATTTCATCAACCAGATTGTGATGAAGCATGTGCCAGTTCAGGGTAGGTCCTCCTTCGATGATGAGTTTTCTCACATTGTATTTCGTGTAGAGAATGTTCATCAGCATCGGAAAATCCACTCTCTCCTCGCCGCAGACAACCACGTCAACACCCTGCGCGGTGAATGCATCGATTCTATTCTGCGGTGCCCGGGATGATACGGCAAGCACTGTTGGAACCGAGGTCGTATCAAAGACATTCGAGGTCAGGGGCAGGTCTGCAAGGCTGTTCGGAATGACCCTGATCGGGCTTTTTCCCGGGACCATTCTCACGGTCAGAAACGAGTTATCTATGCGGATTGTGGAGGAACCTACCATAATTGCATCATATTCGGCGCGGGTTTCGTGAAGAAGGATTTCTGCTTCATGGGACATATATTTCATCAGTATTTTGCTGGAAACACCTTTCCCAAGGGTGAGTTTCCCGTCTGCGGTGATTTCCGAAATCATCAGCACGTGTGGTTTATGTAGTGTCTCCATGAGGTTTCCTTCTGATTCATATATCTTGACGATGTATAAATATTTAGCACGCACTCATAAATGATTTTACCCCATATCCATGAATATCACTTCACTCCGACACAAACTAACGGGCTGGCTTAACCCGGTTGTCTGGTTTTTTGTTAAGACCGGGTTTACCCCTAACCAGATTACCCTTTTGTCTCTTTTCTTCGGGATAGGGGCAGCTGTCTGCTTTTTCTGCCAGGCTTTTCTGGTTGGAAGTATTCTCCTGGGAATCTCCGGCGTTCTTGATCTGACTGACGGGTCGGTTGCGCGGATTACCAAAAAGAAGACTGATTTTGGTGCAATCTCGGACTGGATTGTCGATAAATATGTGGATGGAATTATCCTTCTTGCAATAGGATTGTCGGGAATCCCTATCATTTCACAGTTCACCGGGCTTACGCCGACTGCAGATATGCTGGTGGCAGGGTTGGCTGTGATCGGGTCGATTATGAATACGTTCATCAAACCGGTGACGTATGCAGAAATCGGATATACCTGTAAAGAGGATGGGAAGATCTCAGACCCGCTGGAAGGAGTGGGTTTCTTTGGAAGACCGGAGACGATGATTTCTGTTGTCTTCTTTGGACTGATTGGTCAGATCTGGATTGCGGTGATTCTGGTTGCCGTCTGCACGAACCTCTCGGCTCTCCAGAGAATTATCTATCTCTGGAAAAAGCACGGCGAGTATAAAAAAGATTAAACAATCCTTTTTTTACATTTTTATGTGCTGTCTACGTTCGTATGCGGGCTCGTATCCCCTGTACACCAGAAGCTAATCCCGAATTTGTAGTCTGTACATTAAAAAATAATAAAAAAGTTAGGAATCAGAAATTCGAAGCAGGGTCATCCAGTCTTGCCCCGTGTCGTCTCATTTCCGGGACTGGAAGCTCGGAACGTAAATCGACAATCTCCTCCTCCTTCATTTCCTCACGGAGGTGCAGGAGTTCTGCAAGGACCTCATCAACGCCCTCCTTTGTCGTGGTGGACATGTTGTAATATCCTTCCATTGACTTCATATCGGATTTGTTCACGACGGTAACCATCGGAACTGAAATGATAGACTCAATCTCCTCACGGAGCTTTATCTGGGCTTCGATTGAGTATCCGCAGTTTTCACTTGCGTCGAGTATGAACATGACTATATCTGCCACATATACGAGAGCGTTGAGTGCCTGCTTCTCAATGACGTTCCGTTCCTCATCTGGTCTGTCAAGAAGACCCGGCGTGTCGATAAACTGGATTCTTCGTCTCCGCTCGGCATCTCTGTGGCCTACGATAACTCCTTTGGTCGTAAACGGATAGGAAGCGACCTCAGGATCTCCACTGGAAACCAGACGGATAAACGAGGATTTCCCTACATTCGGGTAACCCGCAACCACGATTGTAAATTCATCCGTGCTGATGACCGGCAGGTCCCGGAGAACATTTCTCACATCGTTCAGATAACGCAGAGCGTCATCTGCCCGGTGAACGATTGACGCAATGCGTGCGACAGCACGTTTTCTCTCGACCTGCGTGTCAGACCAGCGCATTCCTCTGGAAATTCCGGCACCCACATCACGCACATTCTTTGCTGCCCATCCTATCATCCCGAGATTCTTTTTCAGGTTATCCATCCCGAATAAAATATCACAAAGGTCCCGATAAAATGGCGGAAGCTCTTCAAACTCGGGGAAACTCTGGATAATACTAACCAGTTTATCATGTGTTGCCTGGGTGATTGCCCGGACGAAATCCTCATTGGCATGACGTTTATCTGGTTTCTCCCGCATCTTTTTTGTAGCACGGCGGAAACTGCGGTCAAGCAGTTCGTCTGCTGTTAGCACGGTCGGTATTTTATCGAAGTACATTTTCATCCAATCCATTTGGTTTATTACTATAGCAATCAGAATGAATCAGCAAGTATGGATTTATCACTAATTCAAAAAGATATCCTTATTACACTTATCTCGCTTTATCATCAATATTCGCATCCAGTCAAGGGGGAGGACATCGCAGAGATTATCCGGAGAAATCCTGGAACGGTTCGGAATCAGATGCTCGCTCTCAAGGTTCTCGGATTAGTTGATGGTATTCCGGGTCCGAAAGGCGGTTACCAGCCTACGACACGCGCATATTCGGAACTGAACGTTTCATCCGATTATTCCGAGAGTGAAGTCCCCATCCTGAAAAATGGAGAACCTGTTGAGGGGGTGCGCGTGCATGAGATTGCTTTTACCACACTTACGCATGCAGATTTGTGCCATGCCCTCATTAAAATAATAGGCAGCGTGCGGTCATTTGAAGTCGGCGACAGGGTTGTCATTGGTCCGACCCCGGTAAACAAACTGCTCATCAAAGGTGAGGTCTTTGGAAAGGATGAAATCAACAGCGCTCTTCTTATCTCGACATCAGAGATGACCTCGCTCCCGAAAAAGCCGATTTCTGAATATATGAGTACACCGCTGATTCTGCTGGAGCCGGATATGACGCTTGCCTATGCAATGAAGACCTTCCTCCAGAGGAAGATTCACGGGGCTCCGGTCATCGAAAACGGTAATCTTCTGGGTATCGTAACTTTCGCGGATATTATGTCAGCTCTGGATCGTGAGATGCCGACTACCACTTTCATCAGCGAGGTGATGGTCAGAAACGTTGTAACGATTCCCGGCGAGATGCGCCTCTATGAAGTCATCAAACGGTTTAAGGAACAGGATATCGGCAGGGTCATAGTCACAGAGAATGGGAAAGCAATCGGGATTTTAACTCATTCGGATATTATTCGCGTGTTCCCATCACTCTGACAGTTTTTATCCAAATGGATAAATACTATCTTGTCAAAACACTAAACAGATTATTCATGCAGAGTGAGCAATTTACCCATAATATCCGCAGGAAGCGGGTAATGAGCACAGATGGAAAAATTATCGGTCAGATCCGGAATGTTTCCTTCGATGCAGCAACCGGACAGTTGAAAGCATTGCTTATCCGCCCTGATCCTGGTTTTGATACTACTGGTTTTAAACTCGTAAATGAGGCGATTACCCTGCCGTTTGAAGCAGTGAAAGACATTACGGATTTCATTGTCGTCGACAGGTATATGCTCCGCTGAACTATTTGGAATACTCACTCATTTTTATTTTATAAATATCTGCGCAAAGCTTCGGCTGTTCCTTCGCCGAACGGTTTGTCCATGATATGACCAGCGGCTTTTTTTGCATCGGGCGAGGCACTTGACGGAACGACAGATACTCCGCCGATTTCCAGCATGGAGACGTCATTTATTGAGTCTCCGGCGACCAGAAAGTCCGCGGGTGTGAGTCCCATCATATTCGCCAGTTTTTCAAATGCAGAGCCTTTGGTGACGCCGGGTACCTGAAGATGAATGGCAAAGCCCGTGTCAATTACGACGACCGGCATGTCTTTCAGAATGTCCTTTATTACTGCGGCGGGGACATCACGGGAAAATGCTATATCCGAGTCCCGGTATGTGAGACTGAACAGACGCAGGTCGTCACCTTTCGGGTCTAATTCCGACACGACTTTTTCGTAGGCTGCAAGGCAGATAGTCTGATTGCCGGTGACGTGTTTGTTTCCGAGATATCCCAGACGATAGACTCCGCCGTTTTCTCCGATGATGGTACCGTCGGTTCCGATCATATGGGAGAAGGTATCGAGGAAACAGAGCGTATTGCCTGATGCAAGTATTACAGGAATTCCGGCATCAATTATTCTCCGCATTTCATCAATGACTTCTGTTGAAATTCTACGACGTTCGTCTGTGAGGGTACCATCAATGTCAGTGATAAATGCCTTGAGCATGGTTAAAAAGAGTATTGGGGTTAGCAGGGTTTGATACCTGCGGTTTCGACCATGAACGTCGCTTCGCCATCGGGAAGGTTCGGGCTGTCCACCAGTCTTGCAATACGTTTGCCTGCCTTGCTCTTTCTGAGGTAGAGACGGAAGGTCGCGGTGTGCCCCACGATGTTTCCGCCGATGGGTTTGGTCGGATCACCAAAGAGGAGTCCGGGGTTTGACATTACCTGGTTTGTGACCACTGCCACGGCATTCAAATCGTCGACGAGTTTGAAGAGGTCGTGCATGTGCCGGTTGAGTTTCTGCTGTCTTCCGGCGAGTGTGCCGCGTCCTGCATATTCCGCACGGAACAGACTTGTGAGGGAGTCAACGATGATGAGTTTTACCGGGAGAGATGACGGCGCAAGTTCATTGGAGAGTTCGCGGGCTGCGTCAATCAGCAGCATCTGGTGATCTGAAGAGTGGGCACGTGCCACATGAATGTTTCCGAGGAATTCCTCTATCGTTGGGAGTGTATATCCTTCAGGGAGATTGGCAAGTTCCAGACCTGCCACCATCTGTTCGATACGTTCAGGGCGGAAGGTGTTTTCCGTATCGATATAGAGGCAGCTTCCACCAAGTCCGCCTAGTTCCCGCGGAAGCTGGCAGTTTATTGCAAGCTGATGTACGATCTGGGATTTTCCCGAACCGAACTCACCATAGAACTCGGTGATAGCCTGGGACTCAAGCCCCCCGCCTAAAAGCTCGTCAAGCTCCGGCACCAGGGTTTTGAGCTTCATAATATCCTGTCTGCGTGTCAGAATATCCGTCCCGGTTTTGAAGCCGCCGATGTCTGCTATTTCACGGGCTGCCTTGATGATTTTCTTGGTGGTGCTTTCACCAAGTTCTGCAGCCTCGGCTAAGTCTATCGGCGTCGCCGTCGCAATACTTTCTACGGTAATGTATCCCGCTTCACGCAGACGGTCGGCCGTTGCGGGTCCTACTCCCGGAATGTCTTCAATATCAAGTGATGTCATATCTTCTCTAACTCCTTTTACAGATATACTAATACATCAGCATTGTTCCATATAAACCCCATACCGCGCGGTGCGATAATGCCCTCAGCACACGGAAAATAGCTGTTATCACTCAGAGGGATGCTTTATTGTCAGTGATGATTATCTGGATTTTGATCTTACAATATCCTTATAATTGTCTCAAACCCATGTATCCGTATGACAGATAAAAACAATACTGAATACAAAAACGCTCTCGTAAAAATGGCGGGAGACCTGGCGAATAATCCACTCATCAAACCGGTTATCGACCAGGTAATCTATGACTTCATCTCCTCTCCGGAATGCAAACGGGCATTTGCCGAATACGCAAAAAGAAAAATCACTGATAAACTAGGATTATAATAATCCATTGAGCCTTTCAGTAAGAGAGCCGACATCACCCAGACACCCGGTGATTGTCTCCGCATAAATCCGTCCGTTCCGGCAGATACCCGTAACCTGAATACAGGTTCCGGGAGTTGGACTCTCCTCCGTAAAAAGCATCCAGACCGTTTTTCCGTCATCGAGTGAGAGACCCTCGGGTCTCGGGACCACCATCCCGGAAATGGACTCCCTCTCTCCTGGCAGGATTACCGTTCGTATGGCCGAGCCGCGCCCGACGGAAAGCTCCACTGATCCGTAACGGTTCAGCCGTGCCGGGGCATTCACTACCTGAATGGAATCTCCCGGTAAAAAGAGGGCATCCGCCGCATCTCCCCAGAGAGCGACATTCACCGCCGTTTTCTTTGAAGAGCCGGTGATTTGCACATTTTTCACACGTGACTCGGTACCCCGCCGGGTAATGAATGTCCTGACATCCGAGACGGACGTGACTACACCTGTCACGACAGAAGTCTGCCCTTCGGTAACTTCATCCGCATCTTTTGTTAAAACACTGACCTCATCCGGCAGAATACTGATTATCGCTGCATCGGATACAACATACTCAACGATTCCGTCATCCTCTTTTCTCTGAACACCGGTTATTGAAACGCAGGCACCCTCATCCACATCAGAAAAAAGCCCGGGTTCCCAGCAGACGAGCCGTGCTGTGCCCGACGCATCGCCAATGATGAATTCCTGGAGCGTTGAAGGCGTGCCGTCACGTCGGGTAATCTCTTTCGCGTCAAACGCAACGAGGATTTTTCCGACAAGCGGCGAAGCCATGATTTCGGAGGTTGGCGGTTTTTTCGTCTCCACGATTGTAATAGAACTCTCTCTGAGGGCAATACATGTCACCTCTTTTCTGCCGGGTCGGGGTTTGCCGATAACCTCGATGACCGAATCCAGCATCAGTTCGGAGGCTGCCTGGGCACGCTCATCCCACAGGCTCATTGTCACAGTGCCGGTCGGGTCTCCTAGAACAACGGAGGCAACAAGCCCGGGCTCCTCTCCCTCACGGGTGAATTCATGAGGGGGTCGGATTTCCAATATTTTTCCGAAAAAAGAAACAAGGGATGTCCGAGCGGACGGGATGTCCTTGATTTTTATGTGACTCCGTCCAAGTTCATCCACAACTAGCATGGCAGCCGTGACTTCGTCCACCAGACCGCCGAGAGACTCGGCTTTCTTCTCCACACGCTCATCGAACGCTTCTTTTGTAAGCAAATCCGAGACGAGCGCGTAATGCATTATTAATTCCTGTGCCAGGACGGAACGACCACGCAGGCGTTCATCTCTTCGTAAGTTTCGGCACGACGCATTAGTTCAGCCTTGTCACCGTTCACCAGGACCTCTGCACACCGTGGTCTGGAGTTATACTGGGACGACATAGAAAATCCGTATGCTCCGGCATCTAAAACGGCAATAAGGTCCCCTGCGATGACTGCCGGCAGTGTCCTGTCAGCCGCGAAAATATCCCCGGTCTCACAGATTGGACCTGTGATTGTGTAGATTCCGGCCTTCGGCTGATCGGCTTTGTTTGCAACAACGACTTCATGCCACGCGTCATACATTGTCGGGCGAATCAGCAGATTGAATCCTGCGTCAACGTTCACGAATGTCTTGTGAACCTTCTTCACCGAGTTGACCCTCGTCAGAAGAATCGTCGACTCGCCGACCATCCATCTGCCTGGCTCGACCCAGAATGCCGGTGAGATACCTGCCTTCTTACAGCCTTCGACGAATACCGGCATTACTGCGGCGGCATACTCCTCCGGAGTGGGTGCCTTGTCCAAGGTCCCCTCACGGTGATAAGGAATACCGAGTCCTCCGCCGAAATCGACGAACTCCAGCTTCACACCGATCTTTGTCACCTCTGCGGCGACGTTCATGATAACTCCGCAGGCGATTGCGAATGGTTCAACTTCGAGAATCTGTGATCCGATATGACAGTGCATACCTACCGGAACAACATACTCCATGGAAAGCGCCTCACGGTATGCGTCCAGAATCATGTCTGCCGGAATACCAAACTTGCTGTTTTTAATGCCGGTTGCGATTTTCGGGTGGGTGGGCACAATGATTTCCGGATTCACACGGAACCCGATTTTCACGGTTTTTCTGAGCTGCTTTGTAATGGCATCAATCTGACGGAGTTCGTCAACCGAGTCCACCGAGATTTTGATACCTTTTTCGATTGCTGCACGAAGATCAGCTCCTGTCTTTGAACTGCCGTTGAAAAGCAGTTTCTCCGCGGGCATGCCCGCTTCGAGAGCTGCACGCATCTCACCAAGTGAGAAAATATCCGCGCCGGCACCTTCTCGTGCAAGTGCCTGGAAGATGATTGGATTCTCGTTTGCCTTTGCGGCGTAGAGAAGCTGGACATTGGCTGAGTAGTTTTTCAGGGCAGCCTCGTAGCGTCTGAAGTTTCCAGTCACGTGATTTTCATTCGTGACATAAAGCGGGGTTCCATACTTTTCCGCGAGAGCGACACAGTCTGCTCCTCCACAATAAAGGTGACCGTTTTTGACTGAGAGTGATTCTGGAAGGTTCATCTTATCCTCTGATGCCGCATGCCTTCATGCGGGAAATTGCTTCATTGATTCTGTCAACAGGGCGGGTTATGGCAAAGCGGACGTATCCTTCGCCCGATGCGCCGAATCCGTTTCCTGGCGTTACAACGATTCCCGCTTCATTAATCATTTTTGCAACGAACCTGACTGAGTCGGGCACCTTCAGCCATACATAGAACGATGCTTTCGGAACAGATACTTCGAATCCGAGTGACCGGAGACCGGCGATAAGAACGTCACGGCGTTCCTGATAAACAGCACATGCATGGTCAACACAGTCCTGCGGACCCGTAAGGGCGGTGATTGCTGCTTTCTGAATCGCGTCAAAGATACCTGAATCGATATTCGTTTTGACTCTGCCGAACGCTTCGATGAGGGATGCATTTCCTACACACATCCCAATACGCCAGCCCGTCATGTTATAGGTCTTTGAAAGGGAGTGGGTTTCAAGTCCGACATCCATTGCCCCTCTTGCCTGAAGGAAGGAGGGTGCTCTGTATCCGTCGAAGGAAATCTCCGAGTAGGCGTTGTCGTGGATGACAATGATATCATTGTCCTTCGCAAACTCAACCGTCTCTTCGAAGAAGTCCATGGATGCCACGGCTCCCGTAGGATTGTTCGGATAACCGATGAACATCAGTTTTGCACCGGCGCGGACATCCTTTGGAATCGCGGAGTAGTCCGGAAGATAGTTGTTCTTTTCCAGGAGCGGCATCGGGTAGCACTTTCCTTCGGCGAAAAGTGTTGAGGTTTTGTAGACCGGATATCCCGGATCGGATGCCAGAACATAATCTCCGGGATTCACGAATGCTTCGGGGATGTGGGCAATTCCCTCTTTTGAGCCAATCAGAGCAAGGATTTCTTTTTTCGGGTCGAGCTTCACACCGAAACGTCTGTCATACCACGCGGCGACTGCCTGCCTGTATTCCGGCATACCGAGATAGTCCGGGTAATGGTGGTTTGCCGGGTCACGTGCCGCTTCACATAACGCATCAACTATGTGCGTCGGAGTCGGTAAATCAGGGTCTCCTACGCCGAGATCGATCAAATCAACGCCCTCGGCACGTTTCTGTGCCTTCATCGCATCTATCTGGGCAAAAAGATACGGGGGTAAGTTATCCAGCCGCTTTGCGTACATCGCATATTCATTGAACGTGTAAGAAATTAAGTCGTTCGTCAGGATAACTGCGGCGGCTGTTTTCAGGGCTGCCTGGAGGAAAAAAGGGGAAATTCCAAAAGGGGAAATTATGTGAAAAAAATTATGCCGAGGCGTGTGTGGGTGCCGCGGTCATCTTAGGCATATAAATTGCCTGACGTGCATCACGGAAATTAAATTTCTCGATGATGAGTCCGTTTTCCTTCAAGCGTCTGAGAGCGTATCGGACTGTGCGAGGAGCGAGCCCTGTGCTTGAGACAATCTCTTTGTGTGTTTGTGAACCAGTTTGTTCGAGTAACTGATATACAGCAACACATGATTTGGGCATGTTGGTTCTCTGCATACAAGATAATTAACGTTAAAGTATTTAATGTTTTTCCTATGTTGTTTGTAATGTTAAGAACAATATACACATTGTGTGAAATTACGTTCGAATGATGGCGAACCTATACCCCTATATTCCGGCAGTTTGTTTGTCATGTTCCAACGGTAAATAGATTAATAAATTATGTGATGCAAAAGGGAAAATCAGTATGCTCACCCGTCCAGAACGCCTCGCTGTCGGCATTATGGTTGCCGTAATTCTTGCTCTTGGTGCTCTGTATATTGGAATGACCTGTTTCTTATCGGATGGGGGCGCCATATCTTATACGCCCGAAACACAGGACGGGACGTTCGTTTTTCTCGAAGGAATTGTTCTGGATACAAAAATCACCAGCACCGGGGGTCATCTGATTGTAAACGTATCAGGCGTGGATGTGTTTGTCCCGGGCGGCGGAACGGATTTAATTCTACTTGACGGAGATTATGTGAAAGTAACCGGAAAAGTTGACACATATGCTGGAAAAAAGGAGATCGTTACCAATTCCATATCAGACATCAGGATACTGGTGCGAACTTAATACTTCCAACCGACATATATGATAAGAATGACCACCCTTCCCGTCCCTGGTGAACAGATCGATCTTCTGCTTCTCCGGGAAATCCGGCAGCGAGAACGGATTAACGTGTACCTCTATATGGATGAGGAGATTGCAAAGAATTCGAACGTCACAGACGATGTGGAAAAATACCGGATGACTGACCCTGATTTCCGACCTGTTCTGGAGATTGAGGACTGGTTTAAGATTATGCAGAAGCAGCTGAAACAGATTGAAGGTCCGTGTGCGAATGTTGAGAGAATGCTTACGGAAAAACCGCTCTCTGCAGAAGTTCTGGAGACCGGCGTAATCCTGACCGCCGTGGGAGAACGTCCGTATATCAAGGCACTTCTGCCGTATCTTGACGAGATGGAAGAAATCGAGGTCAGGAAAG
>Ga0265294_10003252_pt1 | contig 20862 bp, 17 predicted proteins | sample MunlanPumphouse3_FD_192504 | JGI IMG/M metagenome (GOLD analysis project Ga0265294, IMG submission 192504) | Groundwater microbial communities from a municipal landfill in Southern Ontario, Canada - Pumphouse #3 | ecosystem: Environmental > Aquatic > Deep subsurface > Groundwater | place...
TATTGCAATTACATTGTATCAAAAGTCTTTGGTTTGTGTCTCTTTTATATTAAACATAAAATAGTGTTGATTTTTTCCACCAACACTATTTATTATAGAACCATTCTTATGTTAATAAGAATTTTTTTATTTATAAGGAAAGTGTGACATATGTTTGACTTCTCTAGAGTACTTGTCGCACAAATTGTCGAATTATGATTGATTAAAAAAACATATTTTGATATAATTAATCAGATGGATAGGTGAATTAAATGGCAAAAAAGGAAAAGAAAATCAAATCAAAAATGAGTAAAATAGAATTAGGATTTACAATTTTAAGTATTGTTTTTTTAGTGGGGTTTACAATCTTCTATGCTTATAGAACAATACATTATTATAAAATATTTAATCCTAAAAAGTCTTCTGGAGAAGTAACAGAATTAATGGGAATAACTCTTCGTAAAAATACACCAGTTGTGTATGAAGGTAGTGGACTATATAGTGTTAACGGCAACTTTGTTTTTAAAGGCGAAGTAGATAACAATTATGTAACATATTCTAATATATTATGGAGAATTATTAGAATTAATCAAGATAATAGTATTGTTCTTGTAACTGACGATTATGTAAATAATTTAATGTGGGATTATGATAACACTGATTATAATACTTCTAATGTAAGAGATTGGTTAGTAGGTAATAGTGATAATACTGGGGTATTTGAAAAAACTTTATATAATAAAGAAAATCATTTAATACCTAATACTGTATGCTTAGATAAGGTTACAGAATTAAAAGAATTTTCTTGTAATGAAAAGAGTAATACAGATTATGTAAGTTTACTTAACTTATCTGATTATTTGAATACTATTATTGAAGGTAAAACTTATATTAATAATACTGAAAACATATGGTTAAGTACATCTAGTGATGAAAAAAAGGTTTGGCATGCTTCAGAAGGTAATGTCTCAAAAAGTTCTGTAACTAATGGGTACGCTATTAAACCAGTTATTACTTTAAAAGGTACTAATGTAATTGAAAGTGGTAAGGGGACAATAGATGATCCTTACACTATAGAAGCAACTAATAATAAAGAATTAAAAACATATTCTTATATAAAATTAGATGATGACATTTGGACCATATATGAAGAAAATAAAGACTATGTTCGATTAATATACGATGGTTATTTAGGTGGGGCATTTAATACTTATAGTTTTAGTCAAACTAGTAATAAATATGATGTTAATATTAATTATTCTTTAGCTAAATATTTAAATACCACTTTCTATAATACTATTTCTTATAAGGATAAATTAATTGAATGTGATTGGTATACTGGCGAATATACAGATAAGACTAAATATGATTATAAAAATATATATAGTGAAAAAGTGACTGCTAAAGTAGGAATATATAATGTAGCTGATATTAAAATAGATAGTACTATTAGTAATTATTTCTTTTTAACACCAGCCGATGATGGAAAGATATATTCATTTAATAATGATGAAAATTTATATTCGTCTAAAACTACATATATTAAAAAAATAAGACCAGCTATATGTATAGAAAAATTAAAAATAACTAAAGGTGATGGTACTAAAGATAGTCCATATGAGTTGGAGGTATAACATGAGAAAAAGTACAATTGTATTGATTGTTTTAGATGTACTAGCTTTAATTGGATTCTTCTTAACTTATGGGCCAATTAGTTATTTCAGAAATCTTTTAATCAACACTGCGATGAATACTATGAGTCATCAATATCTTGCTTATATCTTTTATAATGAAGAAATGGTTAATAAAGTATTAAGTCAAAATTATTTTGTTACTATTGATGAAGAAACAAACTTAGATGATATCGTAATAGATACAAAACCTAAAGATCATTACGATAACAAATACGACGAAGCTATTTTAGAAAGAACACCAGGAAATGATGATTATAAAATCATTGATTTAAAGATAGGTAATTCTACAGGTTACTTGGTAGCTATCTATGACCCTTCAAAAGTAAAAGTTGTTGCTAAAGAACAACTTGGTACAACAATTGGCGAACGCATTCTTACTATGTGTCAGCGGGATGGTGGATTAGTTTGTATTAGCGGTGGTGGTGTAGAGGATATAAATGGTACAGCTAGTGGTATTCCATATGGCCCAGTCATCAAAGATAGTAAAATTATTTGGAATGACAATATTTCTGGCCCGGTAATTGGATTTAATAAAGATGATAAGCTTGTCCTAGTTAATTCTAATGCAGATGATGCTTTAAACAAACACAATATTCGCGATGGTGTGCAATTTGGTCCATTTTTAATTGTCAATGGTAAACCAATGGAAATTGTTGGTGATCCATGGGGTTATTCACCTCGAACAGCTATTGCCCAAAGAAAAGATGGAATTGTCTTATTTTTAGTAGCTGATGGTGAAAACTATTATAACGGTGCTAGTATAAAAAATATGATTGATGTATTTTTGAAATATGGTGCTCATAATGCAGCCAATTTAGATGGTGGTCATTCTACTACTTTAATTGTTAAAGGAAAACTGTATAACAATCCTCCTGCTTTAGCAAAAAATCAAGGTGGTAGGTATATTGGTACTGGTTTTGGTTTAATTCCCTAGATAATAGGTATTAATACCATATAATTTATTACCTTTATCATAAAAAAGGTCTGTTATAAAAGGATAATAAGTTAAATAACCAAATATAATAAAGGTTATAATAATACAAATACAAGAAATAATATCTAAGTGAATATTATTTCTTTTTTGTATATAATAATTAATCATTTGAGCTATAACAATGACAATTAAAAGAATTAAGATACTTACAAATAAGTTTTCTCCCGACATATAGTAAAGAGGCAAATAAATAATAAGATATATTGGAATACTGATAATTGAACTAATAAATAATGCAAATAAAAAGTTATTAAATTTAATCTTATATTTTGTCATTAAGTAATAGTCGATTGCACCATAAAAAATAATAGGAGTAAATAGTAATTTCATATGTTCCCATATACTTTCATTTACTGGAAAGAATATTGAAAAAACAGGGTTTGGTAGCCATTCATATAAGTAATGAAATAAAAATGAAAGTATAAAAATAATAAGTACTGCAACAAGTTTTGTTTTTATGTGATTCATAAGTAGCCTCCTTATATTAGTTTATGTAAAATTAAAGAAATAATCAAAGAAAAAAGGATAATGAAAAGTTTTGTCGTATATTAATATTAGGAGAGTTGTTATATGAGTATGATTGAAACAGAAGTAATTAATAGTATTCGTAATAGTATTGATATAGTTGATATTGTATCAGGCTATATGCCACTTATTCCTAAAGGAAAAAACTATTTTGGTGTTTGTCCTTTTCATGACGATAAGAATCCAAGTATGAGTGTATCGAAAGATAAACAAATATATACTTGTTTTTCATGTGGGGCTACAGGTAATGTATTTAAGTTTATAATGGATTATGAAAACATATCTTTTCCTGAAGCTTTAAAAAAGTGTGCTGATATAGCCGGAATTCCTATTAATATTAGTGTTAATACTAATAACAATAATATACAAAAATTTAGTGAGTTATATGAAATATACGATATTGGAGCAAAATTTTATCAAAATAACATCAATACTATAAAGGGAAGAAATGCTAAAGAGTATTTAAATAATAGGGGACTTAACGAAGAAATTATTAAAACTTTTGGAATTGGACTAGCCCTTGAAGATCATAAACTATTAACTAACTTATTAATTAAAAAGAAGTATGATGCTAAAAAGTTAATTCAAAGTGGTTTAGTAGTAAACAATGAATACGGTTTAAATGATATCTTTTATCATCGTATTATGTTTCCTATTGAAGACATAAATGGTAAAGTTGTTGGCTTTAGTGGTCGTATCTATAATAATGAAGATACTTCTAAATATATTAATACTAAAGAAACAGATATATTTAAAAAAGGTGAACTATTATATAACTTTAGTAGGGCTAAAGAAGAATGTCGTTTAAGTAATAAGGTAATTATTATGGAAGGACAGATGGATGTTATTAGAGCTTATAGTGCAGGGATTAAAAACGCGGTTGCTACTTTAGGAACAGCAGTCACTAAAAATCAAGCTTTATTAATAAAGAGAATGGCTAAAGAAGTTATTATATGTTTTGATGGTGATGATGCTGGTGCTAAGGCTACAATGGCTTGTGCTAATGAACTTATTGATGTTGGAGTTATCCCTAAAATCATTAGGTTAGAAGATAAAATGGATCCAGATGACTATATTAAAAAGGACCCTAATAAGTTTTTACTTAAATTAGAAAATCCAATGAATGTAATGGATTTTAAATTATCTTATTTAAAAAACAAAAAAGATTTATCTAATAGTGAAGATTTAGCAAAATATGTTAATAATATCATTAGTGAATTAAATAAAATTGATGATGATATTTTAAGGGAGATTACTTTAAAGAAGGTTAGTGAGGAATCTAATCTTGATATTGAGTTTTTAGAAAGTAAATTAAAACCTCAAGAAAAAGAGAAAATAAAAGAAGTAAAACCAGTTAAAGTAACAAAGGAAAGTAAATATGAAAAAGCTGAAAAGTATCTAATTTTTTATATGTTAAAAAACAAAGATGTTATTAAAATATATAATAAGAAGATTACATATATGCCAACTGATAAGTATCGTTATTTAGCATATGAAATAAGTATTTTTTATAAAGATAATAATTATATTAATGTTGCTGATTTAATGACTAGTTTAAATGAGAATGAATCAGCTCTTAAAACAATAGGGGAGATAGAATCGTTAAATCTTAAAGAAGATTATACTATTGATGAAATAAATGATTATATCGATGTTATTAAGGAATATAACATAAACTTTCAAATAAAAAAATTAAAGGAAAAAATTGACGAAGAAATTGATCCATTAGAAAAGGCAAAAATAGCTGAACAAATTATTAAGTTAAAGAGAGGGGATATTAATGATTAACGAAATTAAATCATTTGATGAAAGAAAACAAGAATTAGTAAAAATGGGGATTGAAAGTGGTTATATTACTTATGAACAATTAGCTAGTTCACTAAAAGGACTAGATTTGGATAGTGATTCTTTAGATGAATTATATAATTTATTCAATGAAAATAATATTGCTATTATTAGTGAGGATGAGACTGATGGTGGTAATGAAAAGGTTGATAAATTATTACTAGGAGATGAGATTTTAACTAAGGATTTAACAATTAATGATCCTGTTAGAATGTATTTAAAAGAGATTGGACAAATAAAGTTATTGACACTTGATGAAGAAACAGAACTTGCTGAACGTATTAACGAAGGTGATCAAGAAGCAAAGAATATTTTAGCGGAAGCTAATCTTCGTTTAGTTGTAAGTATTGCTAAAAGATATGTTGGTAGAGGAATGTTGTTTTTAGATTTAATCCAAGAAGGTAACATTGGACTTATGAAATCAGTTGATAAGTTTAATGTTAGTAAAGGATTTAAGTTTTCAACTTATGCTACTTGGTGGATTAGACAAGCCATTACTAGAGCAATCGCTGATCAAGCTCGTACAATTAGAGTACCGGTACATATGGTTGAAACAATCAATAAATTGGCACGTATTCAAAGACAATTAACACTTGAATTTAATCGTGAACCTACTGAAGAAGAATTGGCTAAGAAAATGAACACAACTGTAGAAAAAATTAGAGATATCTATAAGATTAGTCAAGATCCAGTTAGTTTGGAAACACCTATTGGTGAAGAAGATGATTCTCACTTAGGCGATTTCATTAAAGATGAAAGCAATATGAGTCCCGAAGATTATGCAACTAATGAATTATTAAAAGATGAAATAAGTGAAGTACTTGAAACGTTAACTGAAAGAGAAGAAAAAGTAATTAGACTTCGTTTTGGCTTAGAAGATGGTAAGGGTCGTACTCTTGAAGAAGTAGGTCAAATGTTTGGAGTAACTCGTGAACGTATCAGACAGATTGAAGCTAAGGCTCTTAGAAAACTAAGACATCCATCTAGAAGTAGAAAATTAAAAGATTATATGGGTGACTAATGTTATCTAAAAGATTAATGACGCTTGCTAATTTAGTACCTGAACATAGTAATATCGTTGATGTTGGATGTGAACATGCTTTATTGGATATTTATTTAACTCTTAATAAAAAGGTAAAATGTATAGCAATAGATATTAATGAAAACTCAATAAAAGTTGCTAAAGAAAATATCAATAAGTATAAATTATCTAATAGCATTACATTGATTAAGACAAGTGGTTTACAAAATATTAACACAAATGACATTGATACCATAATTATTGCTGGGATGGGTACTAGTTCGATATTAAAAATACTGAAAAATCATTATTTTAATACATTAATTATTCAATCGAATAATGATATAGAAGAATTAAGACGAAAAATAATCCCAAAAGGGTACATTATTCAAAATGAAGAAATTGTTTATGAACGCAAAAAGTATTATATTATTATAAACTTTGTTAAAGGATATAAAAAATATAAGAATATTGATTATTTTATTGGACCAATTATTCGTTTGAATAAAAGAACAATTGATCATCAATATATCAATTATTTGCTAAACATACATAATGAGTTATTAAAAAGGATACCAAAAAAATGTATAGTTTCTAGACTATACATTAGATATAAGAAGCGAATATTACAAAATATTATAGGAAAAAAGTTGGACCTTCGTTATTAAAAGTTGGACTTTCATTATTAATAGTGTTGTTAGTTTGAGGGACGGTAGTCTTTTGAACTCTAACGTTATTAGTAGTTGGAGTATCAACTTTTTTAAATTCATTCATAACTTTGAACATTGTTTTACTGTTTTTAATAATAGGTGTAACTTGTTTTATAACAGGTATCGCTTGATTTATAATACCTAATGTTTTTTGTGTTCCACTGACTATAGTACCAAATTTAATGCCACCAGCGCCAAATAATTTACTAAATATACCGCCTTTAACTGCAGGAGCAAAAGAAGTTGGATATGAATAATATGGATTGTAAAAGTTCATAAGTATACTCCTTTCTAAAATATTATATGAAGAAAGTGAAAAATGTTTTACAAAAGTTAAAATTATGATATAATTATTGTAGACTAAGAATAAAGGGATTGGATGGTGTTTTCGCTATGAGTAAACCATTATACTTAACGGCTTGTATATATGTTTATAAAATGGTTTCTTTTATCGTGAAAATTCCAATTGTTTTTATACGTCTTTTTTCGTTGGGTTTCTTTTTTACATTATGGTATTTTATAAATGAGACCTTATTTATTGTTAATGGTTTTTTAACTAAATTTATTAATGGTTTTGTTTTTTCTTCAATGATATTGTATCGTTTTGGCGAAACCTTTTTGAAGTATCCATTTATTGGTTTAGTAGCTCCTCTTGTTTATCTTTTCTATATGTTTAAATCAAATAGGAAAGTTGCAAAAGAAACAGTAGAGCTAACCAAGAGTAAAAAGGCTCAAACTTTAGAACAAGAAAAACTATTACAGGACTTAATAAAGAGACGTAAAGTAGAAGAATTAGTAATTGCGGATCGTAAAAAGGAAGAAGCAAGTATTCGCAAAGCTGAAGAAATTCAAAGAAGAAAAGATGACAAAATAGAACAAGCAAGATTAAAAAAATTACAAATTGAAGAAGATAAAAAACGTAAAATAGAAGAACAAGAACACAAAAAGAACGAAAAATTAACTAAAGAAGAATGGCTTGAAAAAAATACTTATGTAAATGAATCAATGGTTCTTGAAAAGACTAAACTATCTGATCGTTTTAAAAAAATTGGCGATGCAATCAATCATTTGCCTGAAAATATTGCAAAATATTTCAAAAGAAAGTATAACAATTCAGCTTTTGTTAAAAATGCTCGTAATAAAGAAGATATTAATAAACAAGCATTACTTATTAGTTTTGAAGGAGCAGATGCTTTAAAAAGTGATAAGAAGCGTGTGTTTGAATATGTTGGTAAGAATGCTGATGGTAAATTAATAAAAGGTTTTTTTGAAGCATTCTCTAAAGTTGAGGTTCATTCATTTTTACTTAGTGAAGGTTTTGAAGTTTATAGTATTAAGACTTCTTGGTTAATTCAAATGTTATATGGTGGTCCTAAAACAAATAAAACTAAGATTAAAATAAAGGATTTAATATTCTTTGTTACTCAATTATCTACATATATTAAAGCAGGAATTCCTTTAGTTGAATCATTAAAAATATTAAGTAGACAATACAAAAACAAACAGTACCAAAGGATCTTTAGATCAATTATTTACGATTTAACAATGGGAGAGAATTTTAGTGATGCATTAGCTAAACAAGGTGATGCTTTCCCACGTCTATTAATCAATATGGTTAAGGCTTCAGAAATGACAGGGGAATTACCAGAATCACTAGATGATATGGCAAGTTACTTTACTGAAGCAGATAAAACTAGAAAACAAATGATTACCGCAATGATGTATCCAAGTATTATTTTAGTTATGGCAGTCGGAGCCATTACCTTTATTATGGTATTTGTTATTCCAAAATTCGTTCAAATTTATGAAAGCATGGATGGTGCTAAAATACCAGCTTTCACATTATTGATATTAAATTTAAGTAATTTTTTAGAAAAAAACTTAATTTGGATTTTAATAGGATTAGTAATATTTATAATTATATTCCGTTATTTATATAAGACAATTAAATTCTTTAAAACTATGGTTCAATGGGTAGTTATGCATATGCCAGTATTCGGTAATGTTGTTATTTATAATGAAATTACTATGTTTACTAAAACATTTAGTTCCTTATTATCACATAATGTTTTTATTACAGATAGTATGGAAATATTAAATAAAATAACAAATAACGAAATTTATAAAATGATTATGCTAGATACTATAACTAACTTAGCTCGTGGTGAAAAAATATCTTTAGCCTTTAAAGATCACTGGGCAGTACCACTTCCCGCTTATGAGATGATTGTAACTGGAGAAAGAACAGGTCAATTACCAGAAATGATGGGTAAAGTATCGGATTATTATCAAGAACTTCATAAAAATGCAGTTTCAAGAATTAAAACATTTGTTGAACCGGTATTAATTGTATTTTTAACAGTTGTAGTTGGTATTATTGTTTTATCAATTGTTGTTCCAATGTTCAATATGTATTCATCAATTCAACAAGATTAGGGGGATTATTATGGTGATATATTTTATAATATGTTTCTTTATATTAGGAATGATTTTAGGATCATTCTTTAATGTTGTTGGAGATAGATTACCTAATGGTGAATCAATCGTAAAACCATCATCACATTGTCCTCATTGCAAACATAAACTCACAGCAATTGAATTAATACCCATATTATCTTATTTAATACAAGGTGGTAAATGTAAAAAGTGCAAAAAAAAGATTCCTATTATTCATCCAATATTTGAATTTGGATGTGGAATGATTTTTGCTTTAACATATTTAAGTTTTGATATAAGCCTTGAATTATTAATTGCATTAACTTTTATTTCAATGCTTTTAATTATTATTGTAAGTGATATTAAATATATGATTATTCCTGATGAAGTTTTAATTGTTACGGGGATTATCTTATTTATAGAAATAGGTAGTATATATGGACTTAAAGTCTTAGGATTATCGATACTTAATGGATTAATTTCATTTACCATTATGTTTTTGATAAAAAAATTAGGAGACTTTATGTTTAAGAAAGAATCAATGGGTGGAGGAGATATAAAATTATTATTCTTCTTTGGTCTAATGTTTGGTTGGGAAATGGCAATTGTAGCTATTTTCATTGGTTCAATTGTAGGTTTACCAATTTCTTTGTTAATACTTTATAAAAAAAGTAGTCATATTGTTCCGTTTGGTCCATTCTTAAGTATAGGAGCAATAGTTGTTCTTCTACTGCAAATTGATTTTCAAATGATTATAAATGCATTATAAAAAGGATTGTTAAATCCTTTTTTTGTTATACAATTGTTTCTACTTTTGGTAGAGGTACTGCGGTTGGTTGAATAGTTGGAGTAGGTTTAGGAATAGCAGTCGCTTGAATGGTAGGGTTTGGTGTAGGTGTAACTACAGGACTTGGTGTAGGTGTAATTACAGGAGTAGGAGTAGGAACAGTTGGTATTGGTTGTGTTGGTTGAACTTGAGGTGTTACAGGAGCTTGAACACTAGGCGTAGGCGTAGGTGTTTGAGGTGCAGTATTAACTTCTGTTGCTTTTGTAATTCCTGTAGCTTCAAGTGCTGATTTAAGGTTATATTTATCACCAATACGATCATCATCATCTAACTCGATAAGTTTTAATACTTCTTCAAATGTAGTTGAACCATTAACGACTTTTTCAAGACCATCTTGAAGTAAAGTTATAACATCTGATTTATAAACTAAATCTCTTAGTTTTTCTTTCGATAATCCATTACTAATAGCATCTTTAATTTCTTGATTAATTAATAATACTTCATGTAGAGCAATACGACCATGGTATCCATTACCACATACTTCGCATCCTTCAGCAGCATATATTTCATTAACATCACGGCTTAAAACATGCTTAATTAAATCTTTTTCATATTCATTAGTTTTTCTAAGAACACGACAATTAGGACATAAACGTCTTGCTAACTTTTGAGAAATAATACCAGTTAAAGCACTAGCTAATAAGTATCTTTCAACTTCCATATCTAATAGACGTTCAATAGTATTTAATGAGTTATTAGTGTGAACTGTTGAAAGCACAATATGACCAGTAATAGAAGCACGAACAGCGATTTTAGCAGTTTCAGTATCACGAATTTCCCCAACCATAATAACATTTGGGTCTTGACGTAAGATAGATCTTAGGGCTGCTGCGAAACTTAATCCAATTTCACTATTAGTTTGAATTTGGTTAATACCTTCAATGTCCATTTCAATAGGATCTTCGACTGTGATAATATTAGTATCTTCGCGATTTAATCTTTGAATTATAGAATAAACAGTAGTTGATTTCCCAGATCCAGTAGCTCCAGTTACTAAAATAATACCATTAGGTACACTAATCATTTTTAATACTTTTAAATAATTGGTTTCAGAAAAACCAAGATGTTCAAGCCCACTTAAACTCATTGAATAATCTAAAATACGAATAACTACTTTTTCGCCTGTACTTGTCGGTATAACCGAAACACGCAGGTCTAGGTTTATGTCTTTTAAGGTTGCTTTAATCGCACCATCTTGTGGTAATCTTGATTCAGTAATATTCATACCAGAAATTATCTTAATACGAGTTATTAGGTTCTTTTTTACAGTATTAGGTATTTCAGTATAATCACGAAGAGTTCCGTCAATACGAATTCTAACCTTCATAAAATTGTTGTATGGGTCAAAATGGATGTCACTTGCGCCTTTTTTCGCTGCATCTAACATTATCTCATTAACCACTTCAACAATGGGCATTTTGTCAGTGTCAAATTTTCTTATCATAATTTATCAATCCCCTTCGATTCTAAAATTATACTAGTAATTATTCTGATAATATTATATAATATATTTAAGATATTTTCAATCATAAAGGAGTGATTTTATGAAAAAAGTTAATAATAAGGGATTTATGTTAGTAGAAACTCTTATTGTTGCTACTTTAATCATATCCATATTAATTTATTTGTTTATTCAATTTCAAACTATCTCTCGAAGTTATAATGCTAGCTTTACCTATAATACTGTTGATGCAGTTTATGGAGTATCTAATATTCGTAATTATATATTAAGTGATGGGTATGAAAATTTGGTAGCAGGTATTAGTAATAATAAATATATTGATATTACCAATTGCAATACAAGTTTTTTTGAAGAATCTGAATACTGTTTGAAATTAATTAATCAATTAAACGTAAAAATGGCAATCTTTACTAAAAATAATCTTACTGATTTAAACAACAGTAATTTAAATTTCAGTGATAAATTAAAAAAATACATTAAATATATTAAATATACTGAAGAACCAAATATATATCGTATTATTGTTGAATATGATAATGGGACATTTGGAAGTTTAAAAATTATTAAGTAGGTGTTTATATGAAAAATAATAAAGGTTTTACTGTTATTGAAATAATTGTGTCTTTTGTTCTTACATCAGTAATTGTATTATTGCTTTTTGAGCTTATAATTATTTTAAAAGAATTATATGTGACATCTGGAGTGAAATCACAATTATTAACTAAGCAAACAATAATGAGTGAAAAAATAAATTCTGATTTAAATAATAAAAAAATTATGATAGCTTCTCGTTGTGGAACATCTTGTATTGATTTGATTTTTGATGATAGTTCGGCTAGTCGTTTAGAAATAGATCGAAAGAATAATGTTTTTTCTTATGGTGATTATAAAACGGAATTAATTTTAGGAAGTCAATTTGGAAATGTTAGAGTTTCTACTAATTCTGTATTAGGAGTTGCAGCAGGTAGAAATAATTCAATCGTAACGATAACTATTCCAATCATTCATTCGTTATTTGAACAACAAGAATTTGGAATCAATGTTGTTTACCAATATGATAATCGCGATACATCGATTACCGATTTACCTTTTGAAGATATATTAGATGTTGATCGTAAAATCCATTTGATAGGATCTTCTAGTGCTCTTTCCTTTTCTGGAATAGAATATGAAGAATTAGGATTTTATGTTGTGCATGATAACGGTACAGTTATTGAAAATGACCCTAACGTTATAATTGATGGAGAAGTAGGAGATGAAGTAGGTAAAACTTATGAGTTAACTTATACTATAACAGATACTAATGGTATTATTATGGATCAAGTTACAAGAAGAGTTACAGTTATTTCATCTATATCAGAGTATAGTTATACTGGAGATGCTCAAACCTTTAATGTCTTTGTTGATGGTATATATACTGTAGAGTTATGGGGAGCTCAAGGGGGAAGTACTTCTTCAATTGATCAAGGTGGATATGGTGGTTATACTGTTGCGGATTTAGAACTTAATAAAGGTGAAGTATTAAATCTTTATGTAGGTGGAAAAGGTGGTTGGGTAGATCACACAATAACTCCTGGTGGATATAATGGAGGTGGATCTGGTGGAAATGGTACTGAACGAGCAGGAGGTTCGGGCGGTGGAGCTACTGATATTAGAATTAATGGAAACATCTTAGCTAATCGTATTTTAGTTGCTGGTGGTGGTGGTGGAGCCGGTACTGATGAAGAAAACTCAAACAAAGCAACTGGTGGTCATGGCGGAGGAGTTAATGGTTTAGCTAGTCCTTATACTACTCCTTCATATAATGGTGAAGGTGGAACTCAAGCAGCAGGTGGGCCAGCAGCTACATATACTGATGGAGTTGATATACTCCCAACCATAGGTTTATTTGGAATAGGCGGTAATGGTGGAGTTTATTCTAACACCTTTGGTGGTGGTGGCGGAGGCGGAGGCTACTATGGTGGCGGAGGCGGAGTCCGTTATGGAGCTGGTGGTGGAGGCTCAGGCTACTGTGGTTCATCTGATTCAATAACTTCTTGTACTACTTATGATGGTTCTACTGAGAAAGGTAAAGAAGGTAATGGTAGTATTCGTATTACATTACAAAGCATAATTTATAATTAGTACTAAAATACTAGATATTAAAGCATGTAATATTCTAGCACATAAAAAAGGAAAATATTTTACTTTAATTTCACTTAATATACTGATTATTTGCATATGAATCGATAAACCACCAAATGAAATCATAAAGGTTGCTAAAACACATTTTAATTCGATAGATAAGTCTGTGATACTTAAATATTTTAATCCTTGAGTTATTTCGAAAAAACCACTATAATAATTATTTATTCCAAGAATGGTAGAAAGAATAGCGAAAGTTGTTACTACTCCTAAAATTAATAATAATACATCAATACTTTTAATCAAAGAATTAGTAATTATTTGAATAGCGTTTTTCTCATTACTAATTCTTTTATTATGCATGTTTATTATAGCTTTTTTAATACTAATACTACTATCCTTTTCTTTTGTTGGATGATAATTTCTAAATATTAATCCAATAATAATATTTCCTAAATAATGGCATATTAAAATTAAAAACCCAAGATCACTACTACCTAATAATAGGGAAACTGTTCCTAAAATAAAAAGAGGATTAGAAAAATGACAAAAAGTTAATACCTTTGAAGCATCATTATTATCTATTAAACCATCATCATATAATTCTTTTATATACTTGGCACTACTTGGAAAACCTGATATAATACTCATTATGAAGATAAAGGCACATACACCTTTAGCTTTAAAAAAATAATTCATAATTGGCTTAAATAGTTCACCAATAAATTCAACAAATCCATAATTGATTAAAATATCGGCTAGAACAAACATCGGGAAAAGAGAAGGAAATAAATTGTTTTTCCATATATCAATTGAAAATAAAACCGAGTTTAAAACTTCTTTAGAATGAATTAGTATTTCAATACTAAAAAAGATTAAAAAGGCCATAATGATAATACTTATATTAATTTTTTTCATACATTCACCATATCTTTAAATGAAGGGAAAGACTCTATGAAATTATATGATAAGATTAAAAAAATTATAAGAGAATATTATATATCCATAATAATTATCGTAATAAGTACGATAGTATTTTTAATACCATTTCCATATTACATAAATGCTCCAGGTGGATTAATAGATATGTCAAAGCGAATTAAAATGGATAATATATATGAATCCAAAGGCAGTATCAATATGGCTTATGTAACTGAACTAAAAGCAACTATTCCAACTTTGATAGTTGCGTACTTCAAGAAAACCTGGGATGTAGTAAAAATTAATGATATTAAATACGATAATCAAACGATCGAAGAAATGAACTTTCGTAATCGTATGCTTTTGAAAGAAGCAGGTAATAATGCAATTATTGTAGCTTATAATAAGTTAGGAAGAACCGCTAAAATAGTTAATCAAGATTTAATTATTACTTATGTTGATGAAAAAGCAGATACTGACTTAAAAATAGGGGATATTATCGTAGAAATTGAAGGATATGAAGTAAATAATTATAGTAGCTTAATAAGTATTGTTCAAAAGTATGAAGAAGGAGACACTATAAAGATAAAAGTTAAAAAGGACGATAAAGTTATAGATAAACAAGCCACTTTATATTTTGATTATGATCGAGTTGTTATAGGAATTGTGTTAACACCTGACTTAACATTAAAAACTATACCAAAGATTGATTTAAAATTTGAAAATTCAGAATCAGGGCCATCTGGAGGTTTAATGACAGCGATTGCGATATATGATAGTTTAACCAAAACAGACTTAACAAAAGGAAAAAGGATTGTTGGAACTGGGACTATTGATATCGATGGCAATGTAGGAAATATTGGCGGAGTAGAATATAAACTTATTGGGGCTGTAAAAGAAAAAGCAGATATCTTTCTAGTTCCAAGTGGCAGTAATTATGAAGATGCAATTAAATTAAAAAAGAAAAATAAATATGATATAACTATTGTAAGTATTAAAACATTTAATCAAGCAATAGAATATTTAGAAAATCAATTATAGACTGATATTTAATAAGTAATATAAATATTAAAATTGATATATAAATATCGAGTTTTTTTTGGTATAATTGAGGTGGTGATTTTATGAATTTAGTAAGAGAAAAATGGACGAAAAAAGATGGAAAAGAATTTATAAAGTATTTAGAAACTTTTCAAAATATAGAGAAGATGAAATGGGCCAAAGGAATTTTAAACACTGATATGCCTGTCCTTGCTCTTAAAACCCCGATGATAAAAGATATTTTAAAAGAGATAAGTAAAGGTAATTACTTTTCATTTTTAGATTTAAATTTAAATAAATACTATGAGAATTCCGCTATTAATGGTTTTTTAATAGCGCAAATAAAAGATTTTAAAACAATGGTTAAATATTTAGATATATATATATCTGAGATAGACAATTGGGCTTTATGTGATTTATTGTCTTTTAATATAAAAAATAGAGAAAAAGAATTTTATGATCTTGCATTAAAATATGTTGAAAATGATAAACCTTTTATTAAAAGAGTAGGTTTGAATATATTATTTCAATTGATTGATAACGATGAATATATCGATAATATTTTTTCTGTAATGAATGGTTTTTATGAAGAAGAACACTATTACGTCAATATGATGAACGCATGGCTATTTTGTGAATGCTTTATAAAAAGAAGAGAAAAGACCATAAATTTTTTACAAAATCATAAATTAAATAAATTTACCATCAATAAAGGAATAAGCAAATGTCGTGATAGTTATCGCGTCTCTAAAGAAGATAAAGAAATGTTAATTCAATATCGAATGAAATAATTTTTAAAAGACAATTATAGACTTATTTCTTGTTTTTTGATAAAATAGTTATAGGGTGGTTAAGTGAAAAGAAATGAAGTAGATCTAACAAAAGTTACACCAATGATGAAACAATATATTACAATTAAAGATGCCAACCCGGATGTTATCATCTTTTTTCGCTTAGGTGATTTTTATGAAATGTTTTTTGAAGATGCAATTAATGTTTCTAGAGAACTAGAATTAACACTAACTGGTAAAAGTGCAGGCTTAGAAGAAAGAATACCAATGTGTGGTGTCCCACATCATGCCGCTAATGTATATATTGAAAAATTAGTCAATAAAGGTTATAAAGTAGGAATTTGTGAACAATTAGAAGATCCTAAAAATGTTAAAGGAATAGTAAAAAGAGATCTAGTACAAATAGTTAGTATTGGGACTGTTATTAATAATGAATCATTAGTCGAAAATGACTTTAATTATATTGGTAGTGTTATGGACTTTAACCATGCTTATGGACTAACTTATACTGATATCTCAACAGGTATTATCTATACAACATTAATTGAACATAATGTTTCTTCATTAGTAAGTGAAATAGTAAGTACGGGTATAAAAGAAATAATAATGACTGATAAAGTAGATAAAAATGTTTATTCTATTTTAAAAAATCAATTTAAAGTTATGGTTTCAATAACTGATTTAACTCAAAATAATAAAGAATATGAATATATTTATAATGATATAGGGGATATTAGGTATATAGAAAGTATTAAACATTTACTTACTTATATTGCTAATACTCAAAAAAGAAGTCTCAGTCATTTACAAAAAGCTATTATTAAAGAAAATAAAAATTATTTAAAAATGGATATTCATACTAAAAGAAATCTTGAGTTAACTGAAACAATTAGAACTCATGATCGTAATTATTCTTTAATTTGGTTATTAGATAAAACTAAAACCGCAATGGGTTCAAGAATGCTTAAGAATTTTATTGAAAATCCATTAATTGATTATAATGAAATAAATAAAAGATATAATATGGTTGAAATACTTTTAAAAGAATTTATTTTAAAAGAAGAATTACAAAACTTTCTTTTTGAAGTATATGATTTAGAAAGATTAAGTGGAAGAATTGCTTTTGGTAATGCTAATGCTAGAGATTTATTGCAATTAAAAAAATCTTTAAGTGTATTACCTAATATTCAAAATATATTAAAACAAATTAACTTTTATCATAATATTGAAACGATAGATGAGTTACATCAATTATTAGAAGATAGTATACATGAAAATCCTCCTATTAGTATTAAAGAAGGATATTTAATTAAAGAAGGATATCACCAAGAATTAGATGAACTTAAAACAATGCGTAAAGGTGGTAAAGATTTCGTTGCGAGATTTGAATTAGAAGAAAAAGAGCGTACAGGAATCAAAAACCTAAAGATTGGTTATAATAAAGTATTTGGTTATTATATTGAAGTGTCTAAAGGTAATGTCAGCTTAGTTAAAGAAGAATATGGTTATGAAAGAAGACAAACCTTAAGTAATTGTGAAAGATATATTAGTCCTATTTTAAAAGAAAAGGAAGCATTAATATTAAATGCTGAAGAAAAAATAGTTGAATTAGAATATCAATTATTTGTAACAATAAGAGAAAAAATAAAAGAATATATTCCGAAATTACAAAGTATTTCTAAAGTAATAAGTGAAATAGATGTCTTACAATCATTTGCGACAGTGACTGAAAACAATAATTATATAAGACCAACTTTAAATAACAATAAAGAAATAGATGTTATTGATAATCGTCATCCAGTTGTTGAAAAAGTCATGAAAGAAGAATTTGTACCAAATAATATTAATATGACAAGTGATACAAGTATTTTATTAATCACTGGCCCTAATATGGCTGGTAAGTCAACATATATGAGACAAATGGCTATTACCGTTATTATGGCTCAAATAGGATGTTTTGTACCTGCTAAAGAGGCTAACTTGCCAATCTTTGATCAAATATTTACAAGAATTGGTGCTAGTGATGATTTGGTAAGTGGTGAATCAACTTTCATGGTTGAAATGCTAGAAGCTAATCGTGCTATAATGAATGCAACAGAAAATAGTTTAATTCTATTTGATGAATTAGGTAGAGGAACAGCAACCTTCGATGGTATGGCACTTGCTCAAGCAATAATAGAATATATTCATGAGAACATTAAAGCTAAAACTTTCTTTTCAACTCATTATCATGAATTAACTGACTTAGAACAAAACTTAAAAGGTGTAAAAAATATTCACGTTAGTGCTTATGAAGAAAATGGAAATATAACCTTCTTACATAAAATTAAAGAGGGAAGCGTAGATAAGAGTTATGGTATATATGTTGCTAAAATAGCTTTATTACCTGATTCATTAATCAAAAGAGCTAATCAAATATTAAAAATTTATGAGAGTAAAGAAGTTAAACGAGATATTAGAATTCAAGAATCATTACCAATAGAAGAATTAGTTAAAAAGGAAGATAATTTCTTAGAAGAAGAATTAAACAAAATCAATCCTTTAGAAATAACACCATTAGAAGCATTAAATATATTATATAAATTAAAAAATGATATTAAAGATAGAAAAGGGGAATAAATATGAAAATATTAAAAAAAGAAAATTGGTGGATTTGGTTATTATTATTAATTTTTTCACAAGCTACAAGTATTTTAGTACTTGGTGCATTAGTTGATGTCTTTGATAAAAAAGCTTGGTATGCTAAAGGTAAAAACTGGTTAATAGCATTAATATCAGTCTTTGTTTTATTCTTTTTGATACCAACTACAAGTGTTGAATTAAACTTTATTCAAGCATTAACAGGATCAATTATTGTTCCATATATAATGGCTATGGTTTTCTTTGTTCAAATTGTTGCTTTAACAGCAGCTAAATTGGAAGTTCCTGGAAAAGAAATTTATCTTTCACCATATATATGGATTTTATGTTTAATTATACCTATTTTAGGATGGACAATGCTTATTGTAATGTTTTTATATTTAACTATTTGGACAGTAGTTATGCTATATCGTGGAGCAGGAGAAAAATTTATTAATTAAAATCTCGGATTATAATTAATAATATATTAACTTCTTAAAAAAAACTATTATTAAATAGTTTTTTTATTTTGACTAATAAATTATGACATTTTACATATAGAGTAATAAGTATTATTGTAAAAAATAGGTAAATAATGGAAAAAAGTGTTTGATTTTGCTATAATTATATGTAGGTGATTTATTTGAATGAGTTTGAATCTGCAAATATACAAATTATTGAGTCGAGAATATTATTTGATGAAGTAATGGTTAATTTTTATCAAAAAAATTATCGCTCATGTATAGTTATTCTAAATTCTTTATTGTACTTTGATATTATAAAAAAGTTAGAACTTTTAAAGGAGGAATACGATGATAAAAGAGCAAGTGATATATTAGAAAAAATTTTCGAAAAATTAAAAAGAAATGATAAATATTCTGATGTTGAAAAAGAATTGTTAGACTTGTGTTCTGAAAAAAATATAGTTAATATTTTTTTCATAGATAAAGCAATTGCATTAAGAAATATCAGAAATCATTGTGCACACCCTGCTTTTCAAGAAGGAACATTATATCTTCCTACTAAATCAGAGGTTTTTATGTATATAGATTTTATTTTTAATAATTTATTAATTATTTCAGCAGTTAATTACTATAATGTTACAAATTATGTATTAGAGGATATAGAAAAGGTATACGAAAAAGGAGAAAGTATTAAAAGTCAACTTCTCCGCGATAGGATTTTTAGATTGTACAAAAAATTTGATAAAATTAATAGACAAAAGTTATTTAATAATTTGTTTGATTTAGCAATAATAAAGAATACAGATGATTGTAAAAAATATCGTAGTTTTACATATCTATACCTTTCATGCCTAAATGAATATTGTAAAAAAATAAATGAAAATTTAGATGTTTCAATTGTTAAAAAATTGAATATAGAGCATTTGGATAGTCAATATGGCAATAGAACAAAGTGTGTTCTTAGAATAATTGCTGATGGAATAGTTTCTCTAGATAATGTTAAAATATTTAACAACGAAATTTATGATTTATATAAAGAATTTTTGTGTGATAGCGAATATATGCATAAAATGTACAATAAATTGTTTACAACATTTGATGAATTTGTAGAATATTTAATTAGTGATAGTACAAGTTATTCAAAAATAATGTTAATATTGGATAAAGTCGACACTTCAAAAGAAGAAAATCACTTTTATAAACTGTTAAAAAAAGCTATAGAATTAACACCAAATTATAATGGTTTTGATAAAAGTGATAAATGTATAGAAGCATTTGTTACCAACTTTTCTGTTTTGTCTAATAGTAATGCAAAAGAACTACTAAAATTAATGAATGGCAATAATCAATTTTTTAATTCTGGTAAGCAAAAAAATAAAGAAAATAAAA
>Ga0265294_10003253_pt1 | contig 20859 bp, 16 predicted proteins | sample MunlanPumphouse3_FD_192504 | JGI IMG/M metagenome (GOLD analysis project Ga0265294, IMG submission 192504) | Groundwater microbial communities from a municipal landfill in Southern Ontario, Canada - Pumphouse #3 | ecosystem: Environmental > Aquatic > Deep subsurface > Groundwater | place...
TACCACAATACCTGACACCGCTGCAAGTCCCCGTACCGTCCGCGGGCTTTCAAAGCGGTGAGCAAGGTAGTCCTCGACAGTCATATAGCCGGTTTTTCTCGAGACCGTATGCAGTTTTGCGCCAAAGACAACGATCGCAAAGGATGCGGCCAGCGGGACAAAAATCTGTTCCCAGATACCCGGCCATCCGGATAAATAACCAAATCCACTGACGCCCACAAGCGTCATTCCGGAACAGACCGATGCCACCATTAAAATGGTGAAGACCCAGAACCCGAGAGAACGACCCGCAAGAATGTAATCCTCAGTATTATGAATCTTCTTTGAGGCCCATCCTCCGATACCGATGAGCATGATGCCGTACAAGGCAATTATGCCAATCGTAACAAGATCAGACATCGGGCTCATCCCCTCTGAAGTGCAAACCCCACCAGATGAGGAGTGCAAAAGAAACTGCAAGGCCACAGCCCACAGACACTATCGTTATTAGCGGTAATCCAAACATATTGCTATGATACTGTGTAGCATGCTAACATATAACACGATCGATATTCTCAGATTTGACGGTTGGTTCATGCCAAAAAAAGAAAAATTTATTATTTTTTCGGGGAAATTGTCTTTAAACCGCGCGGCATCGCAATCTTTCCGGTTCGCACCAGTTCTTTGATACCATACGGGCAAAGTAATTGAACCAGTGCATCAATCTTACTCGTATCACCCGTCATTTCAAGAATGACCGACCGCGTTCCGACATCGATGATGCGTGCACGGAAATTATCTGCAAGCTGCATTACTTCAGCACGCGATGCACCGGGTTCCGCCGCGACCTTAATAAGAGCAATTTCACGGGCCACGTGTTCTGTATCAGTGATGTCAATCACCTTGATCACATTGATGAGTTTATTCAGCTGTTTTTTCACCTGCTCAATAATCTCATCATCTGCAATCACCACAGCAGTAATTCTGCTCATCCCGGGCTCTTCGCAGGTTCCTACGGCAAGACTTTCAATGTTAAAACCCCGGCGGGTGAAAAGACCTGCCACACGGGAGAGGACACCCGGACGGTTCTCTACCAGAATCGAGATGGTATGGGATTTCATCTCTTATCCTCCAAAATCATCTCATTGATGGCAGCACCTGCCGGAACCATTGGCATCACATTTTCTTCGCGCTCAATTCTGAAGTCAAGCAAAAACGGCCCGTCATAGTCAAGTGACTGCTGGATTGCATCCTTGACATCTGCAGGGTCGGTGACACAGATGCCCGGCACACCGTATGCCTTTGCAATCGCCACAAAATCAACCGCAGACATTTCGGTATAGGAATACCGCCGGTCATAGAACAGTTCCTGCCACTGACGCACCATCCCGAGGTACTGGTTGTTCAGGATCATGATCTTTACCGGAATATTGAACTGAACAACGGTTGCAAGCTCCTGAATATTCATCTGGATACTCCCATCCCCTGCAATGTCAACAACCGTCTTATCGGGACAGGCCATACTGGCGCCGATTGCTGCAGGGAAACCGTATCCCATGGTGCCAAGACCACCTGATGTAATCCACTGACGCGGACGCGAAAATGCATAATACTGTGCGGCCCACATCTGATTCTGGCCCACCTCTGTCACGATAACGCCTTCATCACCGAGAATATCAGAGAGTGTTTTAACGACAAACTGAGGGAGTAGAAGACCGTTATCTTTTCCTCCTGAGGGTATGGATTGCTGTTTCCATACAGCAAGTCGGTCGTTCCATGAACCCCCGACCCGATTTTCCGTCAGTTTCAGATTTATCTCTGTTAAGACCTGCTTTACATCCCCTACAATGGGGAGAGTGACCGGCTTATTTTTACCAATCTCAGCAGGGTCAATATCGATATGGATGATCTGTGCATTTGGGGCAAAGGATTCGAGTCTTCCTGTTACGCGGTCATCAAACCGTGCACCGACTGCGATGAGAAGATCACACTCCGTTACGGCATAGTTTGCACTCTGCGTTCCATGCATCCCCAGCATACCAAGGTTCATGGGATGGTGGGCGGGAATAGCTCCAAGCGCCATCAAAGTGGTGGTGACAGGAATCATCTGGGTCTCTGCAAGACGTATCAATTCTGCACTACCACCGGACGCGATCACACCGCCTCCTGCATAGATAACCGGCCGTTCTGCAGCCGTTATCATACTGACCGCTCTTTCAATCTGTTTCGGGTGCCCCTGCACTGTTGGCTGATATCCCCGTATCACTATTTTATCGGGAACAGGTTCTGTATCAGCGACAAGGTCGGTCTGTACATCCTTGGGCAGATCGATTAACACCGGCCCCATGCGTCCGGTACCTGCGATGTAGAAGGCTTCATGAACACTACTTCTAAGTTCACTTGCCTTATTCACCAGATAGCTGTGTTTGGTGATGGGAAGCGTAATCCCGGTGATGTCAGACTCCTGAAATGCATCATTTCCCAGAAGGGTTGTGGGAACCTGTCCGGTAATTGCCACAAGCGGAACAGAATCCATATAGGCGGTGGCGATTCCTGTAACCAGATTACAGGCACCCGGCCCGGAGGTGGCGAGGCACACCCCGACTCTGCCGCTTGCCCGGGCATATCCGTCTGCTGCGTGAACCGCTGCCTGTTCGTGGCGAACAAGAATATGCCGGAGGGGGGAATCATATAATTCATCATATATCGGCAGAACGGTGCCGCCGGGGTAGCCAAAAATGGTGTCCACCCCTTCGTGCAGCAGGCTCTCAATAAGTATTTTAGCCCCGCTTTTCATTTTCTTCCCTCATTAATAGGTTCATCCCGGAAATTACAGCTTCAACACTTGCGGTAATAATGTCTGTTCGAGCGCCCCGGGAGGTAATTACTTTACCGCCCTTCCTCAATTTAACGGTTACATCTACCAGTGCATCTGCACCACCGGTGATCGCATCCACATGAAAGTCCTCAAGGCGGATATCTGCTACATCGGAGACCAAATCCTGCAATGCCTTAATGACTGCATCAACCGGCCCGTTCCCGGTAGCAGCACCGGTCTTCTCGACACCGTTCACTACCATCGTTACGGAGGCAGTAGGAATTGAACGGTTGCCGGAGACCACAGAGAACTGACGCATACTGATCACCGGAGCACATACCAGTAAGAGAACTGTATCTGCTATCGCCATCAGGTCTGCATCTGTTACCCGCTTTCCTTCCTCTCCGAGTTTCTTTACCCGTGAGAGGATTCCTGCGAGCTGTTCGGATGTTACAGTATACCCTAACTCTGTTAAAGAAGCCTCAACAGAGGCACTTCCGGAGTGCTTACCAAGCACTATCCTCCGGGTTCTTCCAACCATCTCCGGCGGCACAGGCTCATACGTCCGTGCGTTCCTGAGCACCCCGTGTGCATGAATCCCACTCTCGTGGGTAAATGCCATGGAACCAACAATGGCCTTGTTTGCCGCAAGATCAATGCCCGTATGGCGTGACACAAGGGTTGAAAGCGCGTATATCTTCTCCATCTTAATGCCGGTAGGCTTTTCATACAGCACTTCAAGCGACATCACGACCTCTTCAAACGGCGTATTGCCTGCACGCTCACCCAGACCGTTCACGGTTGTATGCGCACATGATGCACCAGATTTTAGCGCGGTGATGGTGTTTGCAAGGGCAAACCCCAGATCATTATGGCAATGAATACTGAGAGGTGCAATACGTGTTAACGGAGGGACATACTCCGCCGTCTTTTCCGGTGTTAAAATCCCCACGGTATCGCAGAAACAGAGTCTATCTGCTCCATGGGCAACACCATCAGTAAACAGATGATTAAGAAATGTTTGATCCGCACGGGAGGCATCCTCGCCGGATAGTTCAACCACAAGCCCCCGCTCTTTAGCATACTCAACGGCAGACATTGCCATCGTATATACCTGCTCACGGGTCTTGCGCATTTTTTCTATTATATGCAGATCGCTCACCGGAACTACGAGGTGAACGGAATCAGCTCCTGCATCTGCTGCAAGGTCAATATCATACGGAAGTGCCCGCACATAGGTGCAACACTCCGTTCCAAGACCTGCATCAGATATCAACCGGATTGCGGTAAGCTCTCCTTCTGAGGCGGCAGCTGAACCTGCTTCTATAACATGTACTCCAATATCAGACAACGCACACGCGATCTCAAACTTTTGCTCAGGAGTCAGCGTGACACCCGGTGTCTGCTCACCATCCCTTAGGGTAGTGTCAAAAAAACGGGGCTTATCGACAAATAAAACGACCACTCATAGGTAATACACCCATTCAGGTATTTATCTGAATCTGATATAATCTTTTGCTATATTCCAATTCGAGAAAAAGAGAATTAATGTCTGAAATGCCGGACGCCGGTAAAGATCATGGCTATATTCAGACGGTTTGCCGCATCAATCACTTCCTGATCCCGGATGGAACCGCCCGGCTGAATCAGTGCGGTTGCACCCGCCTTTGCTGCTTCTTCGAGCGCATCAGGGAATGGCAAAAATGCATCAGATGCAACAGCGGTGCCTTCAAGAGAAAACAGGGCTTTATCGACTGCAATCTTTGCGGCATCAACACGACTCATCTGACCTGCCCCGATACCAATGGTGGCGGTGGCGTCTGCAAAGATCATGGTATTGCTTTTTGTGTGCTGACAGACCTTCCACGCCATCTTCATTGCATCAAACTCTCCGGCGGTTGGTTCACGCTCACTCACCACACTCCAGTTGTCGGTGATAGATTCGGGAGATACCTGAATAAGGGCCCCTCCACTGATGGAGCGGACATAGGGTGCATGCTCAATCTCCGGTATGACAAGCATCCGCATGTTCTCTTTTCTTTTCATGATCTCGCGTGCAGAGTCGGTATATCCCGGTGCAATGACGACCTCGACAAAGGTTGAAGCGAGTTCTTCTGCGACATCATCTTCTACGACACGATTTAAGGCAACGACTGAACCGTATGCTGATACGGGGTCTGTGTCACGGGCACGGAGATATGCGGAAAGGAGGGCATCTCCTGTTGCAGCACCACAGGGGTTGTTATGTTTTACAATGACTGCGGCGGGCGTATCAAATTCGCGCAGAAGGGCAGTTGCTGCATCTGCATCAAGGTAATTGTTATAGGACATCTGTTTGCCCTGAAGCGATATCTGCCCTGCAATGCCACTATTGCCATAGACTGCCGCTTTCTGGTGGGGATTTTCACCATAGCGGAGTTCACGGCCGTTTTTCAGCTGGAAGGTATAAACCTCGGGGAACTCCTGATCAATACGGTATAGATAATTGGATATTGCCGCATCGTACGATGCGGTTCGTGCAAAGACTTTCCGTGCAAGGTAAAGGCGGTCTTGTTCTGACAGGCCTCCTTCTTTTATTTGTTTCATTATTTTCGGATAATCCGATGGCTCAATTATGACAGCGACATCATGGAAGTTCTTTGCAGCAGAACGGATCATTGCCGGGCCGCCAATATCGATAAATTCAATGAGTTCAGGAAGATTGAGGTTCTTTTTTGCCATCTCTTCAAAGGGATAGAGGTTAACGACAAGGAGATCAATTGGCCCGATACCCTGCTCGAGCATCACCTGTTCGTCTTTCCCTCTCCTGCCCAAAAGTCCGCCATGAATCTTTGGATGCAGGGTTTTTACTCTCCCGTCCATCATCTCAGGAGAACCGGTATACGCAGATACTTCTGTAAATGGAATCCCTGCTTCTGCAAGGGCCTTTCCTGTCCCTCCTGAACTTAGAATTGCAATGTTTGACTCAGACAGGAACCGGGCAAGTTCAATAATCCCCGTCTTGTCCCACACAGAAAGAAGTGCAGTTTTCATGGGCAAACTATCGGCGTAAGATAAGAAAAAACTAATGACCTGTGTCAGTACCTATAACACGTATTTTTTGCGTGAGAACACCATACATTATACAATTGTATGAAACCCTCCATTCGAGAACCACCATTTCGAACAAGTCTGTTCTGGTGTCCGGACTGTAACGTCCCCCTTATAGCATCTACCTGCGGATGCGGAGCATCAGGATATGAGATACCTCTCACGCGACCGCATGATGTCCGTCCTGCTCTTGAGCATGACCGGAATGTCATCCTAACCTACCTCAATACCCGATTTGGTATTGAAACCCTCCCCCAAATCCTTCTCCTCAATAAATCGGGAGGTATTGATCGGACAGACACTATAATCGCAAACGGTGTCCAGTTTGCCCGATTGACATTTGATCCGCTTCTGCGGGAATATACCATAGAACTCACCCCTGATGCCCTTCCGTTTGTTATTTCTGAGGTCACGAAAGGCATCGTTGATATCACTGATGAGGTAGCAGATGGAGCAAACCGTCACCTCGGTGGCAAAAATGTCGCCTGCAGATCAGATCTCACCGATGGGCCGGTTATCGTTCATGCAAACGGGCGCTACGGAACCGGATGGTTACGAAATAATAAAGTAAAGGTAAAAAGTCTGGGGCGACCCCGACCCGCAACACTTCCTGACCCCGACCGTGAGCAGGTGATACGCTGTAACAAACCTCATCTCAAAAATCTGGAACGGCATGCCATACGGTTCATAAAAATGGAGAAGGACAGGCGTCCTGAGTGCAATGTTGCCTTCTCCGGCGGGAAAGACAGTGTCGTTGTCCGCGAACTCGCCCGGAAAGCAGGTGTCACCGACTGCTACTATATTGATACCGGGCTTGAATTTCCTGAAACCACTGAATTTATCAAGTCACTTGATATCCCATTGACGCTCAGGGGTAGAGATTTTCAGGAAGGACTCAGTAAAAATGGTGTTCCTGCAAAAGATGATCGATGGTGCTGTGAGTGGCTAAAACTTGAACCGGTACGGCAATGGAGAGAGACCTGTGGGGAATGTGTGACTGTTCAGGGAAACCGCTGGTATGAATCATTTGCACGGGCGGGACTGCCCGGCGTTGCCGTAAATCCCTATTATTCCGGACAGATCAATTTATCCCCTATCCGTGGATGGAGGGCACTTGAAGTATTCCTGTATATCTGGTGGAGGGAACTCTCGATAAATCCATTATACGAAATGGGATTCGAGCGCGTTGGGTGCTGGATGTGTCCTGCCATGCTTGAATCTGAATATGAGATTACGCGGGAACTTTATCCTGATCGGACTCGCGAATGGGAGAAGATCCTTGCGAAATACGCTCAAAAGGAGCATATATCTGACGAGGCTATGAAATGCGGATGGTGGCGCTGGAAGAGTGCGCCACCGAAAATGGTGGAACTGATGAATGAGAGTGGCATTCAAATAAACTCTCAGAGATCTATAAAACCGAAAAATAAACGATAACCTCCCATTTTTTGAAATTGAAGCATATTGGCGGGAATTAAAACTTTGTAAAATACCATAACTATATATAGAACGGCTAGCCATAAATTAAGTATACCAATCACTAAATGCCACTCGGCAGAGGTAATAATGACAGAAAAACCGGACCTGAAAAAAGATGAAAAATCTGCACCTTCGGATGACACCCGGTCCTCTGATATGGCAGATACTAATCAGACTCCATCAACAGACGCAGAACGTCTGTTTGAACTCAAAAATGAGTTTGATGAGCAAAAAAACCGTTATCTGCGTCTTGCTGCCGATTTCGAAAATTACAGGAAACGTGCCTCCAAGGAATCCGAGCAACGTTCAAACCGTGCTGTAGAACAATTGGCCCGTGATGTGTTGGTCATTGCTGACAACATCGAACGTGCACTGGCATCAGACGAAAAAAATCTTCGTGAAGGTCTCAAACAGATTCACAAACTGCTTGAATCTATGTTGGATCGTCATGAAATTACCCGAATCGAGTGTCTGAATCTTCCGTTTGACCCGGAATCACAGGAAGCAGTGGCATATGTGCCTTCTAATGCTCCTGATGGCATCGTCATTGACGAGATCGAATCGGGGTATTGCAGAAAAGACAAAGTAATCCGCTGCGCAAGAGTCGCAGTTTCACAGGGAAAAACAACAGAGGAGTAAAAATTATGGCATCAGAAAAAATTCTTGGAATAGACCTTGGTACAACAAACTCGTGCATGTCGATCATGGAAGGCGGGAAATCCGTCGTTATTCCTAATGCAGAAGGAGGACGGACAACACCATCCGTTGTTGCATTCTCTAAAGAAGGAGAACGACTGGTTGGCAATGTCGCAAAACGTCAGGCAGTAGCAAATCCTGGTCGAACCATCCTGTCTATCAAACGTGACATGGGTTCAACAAAGAAAGTAAAGATTGATGACAAGGAATACACGCCACAGGAAATATCCGCTCTGATTCTTCAGAAGATGAAGACTGATGCAGAAGCATACCTCGGTGAAAAGATAAACAAAGCCGTCATCACGGTGCCTGCCTACTTCAATGACTCCCAACGCCAGGCAACCAAAGATGCAGGAAAGATTGCCGGTCTTGAAGTTATGCGTATCATCAATGAGCCCACCGCAAGTGCTCTTGCCTACGGCATTGACAAAGAGGAAGAAGCTACTATCCTTGTCTACGACCTTGGTGGCGGTACATTCGATGTCTCCATTATGACCCTTGGCGACGGTGTCTTTGAGGTACAGGCAACCGCCGGAGATAACCTCCTCGGTGGGGACGACTTCGATGAGCGTGTGGTAAAATACCTTATTGAAGAGTTCAAAAAGAAGGAAGGTATCGACCTCTCAAAAGACCCCATGGCCATGCAGCGTCTCCGCGATGCGGCGGAAAATGCCAAAAAGGAGCTTTCGACGCTTCAGAAGACCAATGTCAACCTCCCCTACATCACCACCGATGCAGCAGGGCCCAAATTCCTTGACATTGACCTGACCCGTGCAAAGTTTGAACAGCTTATTGGAAGTCTCGTAGACAAAACACTGGGCCCAGTAAAGCAGGCGCTTAGCGATGCGGGTCTCACGGCAAGTGGCATCGATCACGTCCTTCTTGTTGGCGGCTCCACCCGTGTGCCACTGGTACAGGAAAAGGTCAAAGAGATTCTGAAAAAGGAAGCTGACAAAGGGATTAATCCCGATGAATGTGTGGCACTCGGTGCTGCAATTCAGGGTGGAGTATTAACCGGTGAAACAAAGGACATCGTTCTCCTTGATGTTACGCCACTCACCCTCTCCATTGAAACCATGGGCGGGATTGCCACAAAACTCATTGAACGAAATACCACCATCCCTACACGAAAAAGCCAGATCTTTACGACTGCTGCAGATAAGCAGACCAGTGTGGAGATTCATGTCGTACAGGGCGAACGGGCACTTGCAAAAGACAACTTCACCCTTGGGAAATTCCAGCTAACTGGTATCCCACCAGCACCCCGGGGTATCCCGCAGATTGAGGTGGCATTCGATATCGATGCAAACGGCATCATCAATGTCTCAGCAAAAGATCTCGGAAGCGGAAACAAGCAGACCATCACCATCTCCGGTGACCGCAATCTCTCTGATGATGATATTGAAAAGATGGTCAACACTGCCAAGGAGTTTGAGGAAGAGGACAAGAAGAAGCGTGAAGAGATTGAAATCCACAATAACGCTGATACGGCGGTCTTCACCTCAGAAAAACTCTTAAAGGATTCTGCAGACAAGATCACCGAAGCAGAAAAGAAATCCATTGAAGAAGCTGTTGAAAAGCTGAAAGCCGTCATTGAAGGCGATGATATAGAGGTCATCAAGACGGAAACCGAAGCACTCACAGAAGCTGTCTATACTGTAACCATCCGGCTGTATCAGGAAGCGTCGGCTGCAGCACAGGCAAGCGGTGAAACAGGCGATACTCAGGCATCTGCAAAAGACGATGACTCGGTTGTCGATGCAGATTATGAAGTCCACGAAGATAAGAAAGAGTGAGCAGGATGTCCGGGAAAGATTACTATGACATCCTTAACGTTCCGCGTAATGCCGATGAAAAGGAACTCAAACGTGCATACCGGAGTCTGACAAAGAAATTTCACCCGGACATTAACAAGGAGGAGGGCGCAGAAGAGAAGTTCAAAGACATCAATGAAGCCTACGATGTCCTCTCTGACAGGCAGAAACGGGCCCAGTATGATCAGATGGGTCATGATACCTATACCAGTGCGTCAAAAGGATCCTATCAGGGCGGTGGCTACGGATCCAGTGGCTTCAATGCAGACTTTGGCGGATTCGGGGATATCTTTGATTCATTCTTCGGTGGGGGCTCACGAGGCCCCCGTGGCCCCCAGCGTGGGTCTGACCTTTTAATGCGTATCCAAATCAGCCTGCGGGATGCCGTCTTTGGCGTCGACAGGGACATCGATGTGATGCATAATGAGCCCTGTACAGACTGTGGCGGAACCGGCAGTGCAACGAAAAAGACGAATGTATGCCCCCGGTGTGGAGGGAGCGGTCAGGAACGTCGCGCTAACAATACGCCATTCGGTCAGTTTGTCAGTATGGTAACCTGTTCACAATGTAGCGGGTCCGGCCGGATTCCTGAAGAACGCTGCAAAACATGCAATGGTAGCGGTCATTCACGGGTGAAGAGGACTATTACCGTCAATATTCCCGCGGGTGTTGACAGCGGTAATCGTTTGAGGATGGAAGGATACGGTGAAGCAGGGGATGCAGGTGCCCCGAATGGTGACCTCTATATTGAGATGCACGTTGTCGCACATCCTCAGTTCAGCCGTATTGGTGACAATCTTGAGACAAGTGCTGACATTACTCCCGCACAGGCAACGCTTGGATCAATGATCACCATTGAATCAATCGATGGCAGAAAGATTGATGTGAAAGTGCCTGCGGGTGTTCAGTATAATACCGCACTCAAGATCTCCGGAGAGGGTGTTCGCCGGCGGGGAAGACCGGGAGACCTCCTTGTCAGAATAAAGATCGTCATTCCCAAACGTCTGAATGCACAAGAGAAAGAGCTCTATGAAAAGATTCTGGAACTGGAAGGAAAGAAAGAATCCGGAGCGGGCTCAAAGGGATTTTTTAAGGATCTAAAAGACAAAATGAAATAATCCCAATTCTTTATTTTTAATTTCGTAGCGGTATATATTCAGATACGCCTCCTGGTACCCGTTCCAAAGCAGTTATCTCTTTAGATGCAGTAGAATTATACCCGTATATGAAATGCATTTTTGAGCTCTCTGGAGAGCATCCTGAACTTCCGTTTGCAGAAGTTGAAACATTTGCCTGCATTGAAGAACAGGGAACCCAGGTGGCAATCGCTGAATGCCCCGACCCCAAAGCCTGTAGCAAACTTGCCATGGCACATACGGTTATGGAATATCTGGGCAGGTGTGACCCGGATGAATCCAGTATCGTTTCTATGCTCAAAACACTGTCCATTACCACCGAACAGACGTTTGCTGCACGTGTTCGAAAGATGGAGGATGCAAGTCCTGAACTATCACAGCTCGCGCTTGAAAGGCTTATAGGGAGCAATATAAAAGGCCCGGTATCGTTGAATGCACCAGAGGTAGAATATCGGGCGATTATTACCGCGAGCGCTTGCTATTTTGGCAGGGTTATTCTCACCATTGACCGAGGGAGTTATCAGTGCAGAAATCCAATGAAAAGACCCTTCTTTCACCCCGGTGTGATGATGCCGATAACAGCCCGTACTCTGGTGAATCTCTCTCAGGCAAAAGTGGGTGATATTATCTGTGACCCGTTCTGTGGGACGGGTGGCGTTCTTTTAGAGGCAGAACTCTGTGGCATGAAGATCATCGGGAGCGATATGGACCCGATGATGATTGAGGGATGCCGAAAAAACCTCCCAGATGCGGATCTCTTTCTTGCGGATGCAACAAAACTGCCTCTGTGTGACCACTCTGTTGATTCTGTCGTAACTGACCTTCCTTATGGCCACTCCGTATGTATCATGGCAGATTCTATGGATCAGCTTTACATCGATTCACTGCGGGAAATACAGAGAATTGTCAAGCCGGGGGGACGGTGTGTTATTGTGACCCACGTAAACATCCAGACGCTTGCGGAAAAGGAATTTACGGTTGTCAAAAGATTTACTCAGCGTATTCACAAAAGTCTGACCCGTCAGATAATGATTCTGAAATCTCCCGAGGATAATCCGCCTAAAACGCCGATTGCATAGTCCGGAAGGGTTCTTTGGATAGCATCACTCATCCTATGGATAAACGTTTTATTTCCTGAACGTTCGCCACTATAATATAGTATTCAGGTAAAGGTACTATCAGGCAACACGGATAAAATATCAATATCGTTATACTGTATTCCGCATTGCCTAGCGAAAAAGGTCTAACATGAATACTCTTAGGTGGATAAAGGAATCCTTCCGAATCGGTAGTCCGGATAAAGCAACGGCGATACGGGCAATCCGTCATCTGAAAAAGATCGAGAAGACACAACTTTTTTCTGATGATATTTCAACCATGCGTGCTGCAGAAGGGCGCTGGTTTGAATCACTGATGTATGAGATGTTGCTGGATTTTTCCCGCAAATCCACGAATCTTCGGTATATCGTCCGGAAGGGAGCAGATGCACCATTTCCCTCTATTCCGGTAAAATTTGGTCAGAATGGTCTGTATTTCTCTAACCGCGGAGATATCAACATCCGTGGGAACGGTCAGGATATTGCAGAAGTTGACATGCTCTTTGTTGGTGGTGACGGAAAGATAGGGTTTGCAGAAGTTGTTACCTCTGGAACTGAACTAAAAGAACTCTATGCAGAGGTTAATTATAAAAAGAAACTTCTGGGTTATCTTTACGGACAAATAACGGTACCTTTTGTTCTTTTTTCTTCTGTTGACATCTCCCGTTCTTCTGTTGTTAAAAAACTGATGCGCGAAACAGAGAGCGTATTAATCGTCACAAAACCCTGTGAGACGTTAAAAAAACTTTTGACCTGTTCTTCTACCAAAGGTGTTCCAAGAAAACCTCTCAGCCATGGAAAACTCATTGATGTGAAAGATATTCAGCCCCGCCGCCCTTTTGACTATAAGAAAATTCACGACTACCGAAGTGACCGCATTCTTTCAGAAATTATTGCTAAAAGACCCATAGAACAGTTTCAGGAACAAGATGAACTGCCGCCTGTTGCCAAAAAATTGCTTCTGGGCGCTCTCCTTGACTCAGGGTCACAGGAGATCTGGCAAGGAAAAAAACTGCTCATAAAAGGAGTGTCGTATGATTATGAGAGAATCTCAAAGGAATTTTCAAAAATAATAATAGCGCTTGATATTCCTGAATTTGAACCGGTCATTTATCTTAGGTCACGAAGTAAAAAAGAGTATTTGAAAGTCGTTGTCAGAAAATCAGGAGGTTTCCGCGTTGAAAGTAAACGCACCCCTCAGATGACAGGATTTTTCCTCTGGCTTGAATCTCTCAAACCGACAATCGGGGCGATTCCGGCTCGAAATTATGCGGATATCTTCCTTACCCGCGCATGAAAAAATGAGTTAATTATCGGATTTTTGCTCAGCAGATGGGTTTGCTACATATCCGCATTCATGATTTTTGATGCAACATTTTTCTTTATCCAAATCAGCACACCCTGCCATCTCAAGACGTTTGCCTTCAACAAGAGTCTCAACAACTTTTCTGCGGCCTTCGTGGAGATCACGCCAGAGTGTTTTTCGGGAAATTCCCATCTTTTCTGCTGCAGATTCCTGATTATAATCCAGCAAATCAACCAGTCTGAGGGCTTCAAGTTCTCCCGGTTCAAGTATAATCACGCCACCCTCTGCGTCAGGATGGCAGCATGGCTCAAAACAGCGATATTGTGAATCTTTATTCAGGAATCTTCTTTTACGGGGTCTCCCTCGCTGCGGAGGAGTATCTCCCCCGGAATTAAGCCTTCTCATCTGTAGTGAACCATCTATTGGCAGATTATTTATGCGTGCGTAATGGGGTTACTCAGACGAAGGGATTATGTTATGACAGACATGAGTAGAAAGGAACCTCTCCACGACCCAAATATTACGCACTTCAGGGTGAAACAGGACGCCATATATGGGGTGTTCCCGATGCCGAATCGCCTGAATGCAGGCGTCTGACTCTGCAAGAATCATAAAAATATTTTCGGGAACGGTGCTAAACCGGTGCAGTTCATATGCAGTCCATTGCTTCTCACAAAATATTGGATCAGCGTCTGACACGCCTCGAATGGTTGTCATGCCTATTTCAGAATTTGGCTCGAGGTTACCGCCATACGCAATGACGAGTGCCTGCATACCTGCGCCTATTCCAAGAATTGGCACGGGCGATTCCGTGATCCATGTAAAGCATTCGGGCCTTTCTTTAAACAGGGTGTCCCTGAGCGGTGTTCCGCAGAGAATCACTGCTTCAACGGTATCCATGGCTACTGATTCCCATTCGGTAAAGTGACACATTTCAGACTGATACCCGCACCTCTTTACGATATCTGCGATGGGCCGGACAAACTCATCCTCGCCAAGAGAATGCGGCCGGTAGCAAAGATCAATGAGAAGGATCATTTATCTATCACCTCTGCGGCGTTGATTAGATACCTGCCATTATAATTTGCATAGTGGGATTCTGCGTTTATTACAACGATCTTCTTCCTGAAAAACGGTGCATCCGTGACCAGCGTTTCCAGTTCTCCTCCCTCTCCGGTAAGAGTGATGCCATATTTTGCTGCGTAGAGTCTCAGAAGCCGAAGTGCTTCCGTATCAATCTGTCGTCCCAGCCATGTTTCGCCAAATGGGGCAGAAAAAACACCGGAGATAATAATTTCAAAACCCTCATCAATCAGCGTCTGCATGTACCAGTCCGGGTCAACATGCCAGAGTGGGTTATAGCACCAGAGACTGAGGTCATCACAGATCTTCTGAATACGTGCCGCCTGATATACTGAGAGTAGGGCTCCTGTTACAATACCCTCAATACCATACTGCTCTACAGCGAGAGATAATGCCTGTTTTAGGTCTTCCAGTTCTTCATCCTGAATCCCTGATGTGGAATATTCCAGGAGGGGAAGGCCAATTGCCTCTGCCTGGAGTGACGTGAGATGAATATTTGGCGTATGAAACATGTAACTCTCGTCATTTTTTGATATGAGAGATATCAGACAGACAACCTCTTCTTTTTGCATGGCCAGATATGTGGCATATACGGAATCTTTGCCGCCGGAAAATAATACACCCAGTTTCATATCTCTGTTTCACCACCCGGTATTCTCATGTGTCAGGCATGCCCCCACTTTCCGCAGGTAGTTCATCAACAATAGTATTTTTCATAATCCTCACCCAATAACCGCAATATCTTTTTCAATTCATCATTCAGATTCGTAATCCGTTTTATTCTCCGGTCACCCTCGACAAATGAGAACTCCCTCACCCTTCTGAACAGGAAAAAAGTCCACTTCAGTGTCGGTCTTTTTGTTTGCTTCTTTGTCTGGCTGGTAACCGTTTCACCATACTGCCCCAGCTCCCTTCTCAGCCGGAACTCAGTCATGGAGTAGATAAAAAGACACAGTACCATGATCATAGCCAAAGCCTGGATTCGCGATGGTTTCTTTAAAAATACCTCAGCAACCCGGAACGACTTATCTTTCAGGAACCGAAATCCCCTCTCAACTGCTCCTTGGGCTTTATAATTCGTGAGCATTTCATCCGCAGACATCCCGGTATCATTCGTTGCCAGAACAAAACGTCCAAGTTTTTGGCGTTCCTGCTCGAGTAAGCTCTCATTGTATTCGATATCAGCATTAATCTTATACGATTGAACCAACGGTTCACCGGCCTTTGGCCGGCCTCGTTTCTTTTCTTCTTTCCTTTGAATCGTGAGAATTTCGAGTTCACTGAACTGATATTTCGGATGTTTGTCCAACCATTTCTCTGCTGCAATACGTGCGTCCGGTTCGCAAACGGATTCCTGTGCACAGACTTTTCGCAGAGATGTTTTGGCTTTCTCCAGATCTTTCACCAGATTCTTTTCAAACGTTTTATTCTGCTGTTCATGCATTGGTTCAGAATGATACATGACCCATTTCTGTCTGATTCCGGCGTATTCACTGAAATATTCACAATAAGAATACCGTTCATCGCCGCACGGCGTGAACTGGCAATCTGATTTGACCAGTTCTTTAGCCTCTTTGATGATAACCGGCACACGGCTGATCCAGAACGTGTGCTGACCTAAAGTCAGGAGATTTTTTTCGGTATAAAATGCAGCATCAGCCACATGGTAGACTTTTTCGTCTGATTTCAGATTGTTCTGAAGTTTTTCAATAATGATTCTGAGCGTTTCTTTGTCCGATTCATTCCCGGAAAAGGTCTGAAGAAAGAGTGGAACGCCATGCTGATTTGATGCCATGCCCAGGACAAATCGTTTGAGATCCCATCGGCCATCCTTCGGATGGCCGTACGTAATCTGGATTTCTTCAGTGTTCAAATCGGATTCGTATTCACCCGTGACACTGAAGTTGGTGGTATCGACGTGAATGCAATGCGAGCCATATTCTGTCGTTATTAGGCAATTTGCAACGATTTCGTTGAATAATTCGGTTGGTCCATATTCTGCAATGGCATCCAGTGTTCTGCCGAGCACATCATCGTTTATCTGTTCTCGGGTTATTCCCTCTCCAAAAAGACGTTCAACAGCGATATCATCAAAAAATTCCGGAAAAAGATAAAGACGGCGTTCGATGAATCCCAGACCGTTGATCACCATAGCTTTCACAGCCTGAGAATGGGTGAGGTTATGGTTCCTGGTCTTGGGTATTGCAGTATCGATTATATTTGCGATACCAAGAGAGTCGTAGGCTCCGGCAACGATGCCGAGATGGCCGACGGAAAGGATTGATTCATCATCAAAACCGTCAATGAGAGGCATATTGTAGGTATTTGCGTGAAGGTACAAAGATCTTGCGGTCAAATATTATGAAATGTGTGGATTTTTAATGCGGATGCTGGGATTATAATACTCATTCTTAATTGAATTGGCTTTTGGATTGGTGCACCATCCGGCATATACTACATTATCGTTACCTTCCAGAAGGGCCACATCAAAGTAAGAATTACCTGTGTGCTGATACGGGTTTCCTGCTATAAAGACCTGTGCAGTGTTTAATTCATCGCCCCAAGCCATAGCAGCAACAGGTGCGGCTATACAGAGAGCAGCAACCAATAATGCTACAATAAGTTTTTTCATTTTTATACCTCTTTCTGATTACATGCAAAATCAGAGACATCCTATTCATAGGACGAGCTAACACAATTTTGCATATACACCTCCTTACACAATCGGGATATATAGCGAAGTGCCTGACATAGCCGTTGAAAAATGAGAAATGCTTGAGATCGTCGAACCATTGAACGCATATATCATTCGTTACCGGTATAGATTTACTGCAGATATCAGGTTGATGGAACAACAAATCATATCTGTGAGTTGAAAGGCTTCCCAGAAATTACCCCGAAAACTATCCGAATACATTGTTTGTTTTTTGAGGCAATGTATTTCATCGCATACAAAAACTACACACAAAGAGTATCAAAAGAAAAAAAGGAGGATTACTTCAGGTTTTATTCTTTCTTCAGAATGCTACCTGCAACCATGAGACTTCCGACAAGGAAAACCGGAATCATCATTGTTGGGAATTCAGGGACAGGTGTTGGTGTTGGTGTTGGGTCGGGTATGCACACTGGGGTCGCCAATTCAAAGATGGTGTCCTGTCCACATCCCCTCTTTGGTTTAACAAGAACTGCTCCTATCTGACCGCATTCAGGAATGAAGTCACCATGACATTTAGCATCCATGACTAATTTCTTTGCAACAGGGGTATACCAGGATCTTTGGTCCCACCGGATTGTTTGACCAAGGATTGTCCAGATAGCTGCCTGAACCTCCTTATATGTGGCGTCTCCCTTATTGTTCAGAACCCAGTTTATCTTGTTCCACTTCTCGCCTGCGCCAATGGTGGTGCTAAGTTTAGCGGTATAAGATCCGGTATTTACATCCTTTTTTGCATCTACACACCATGTGGGATAGATATCCTGTCCAATATGGATGTCAAAGAACGCATTTGATGTAGGGTTCACCGAGATAACTTTCACCGTTTTTTCAGTTGGAAGCTCGTCCCAACCAAAAGCAACAGCCGGTGCCACCATACAGAGAGCAGCGACCAATAATGCTACAATAAGTCTTTTCATTTTCATACCTCTTTTGAAATTACCTGCAAACTCTGTGTGGCATCTGATTGCCCGAGGGAACACACGCCGTCTTGCATTACCCCTCCTTGAATATTTTTGGTATATAGTGATGTGCCAGACATATCCATGAACAACATGCCTAATGAGATATTCGAACAATTTGGCCCTTGTATCCTCCTTTTCGGTTATTTTTATCATTAGATGTCTGGGTAATGGGGCTGAAATCCTCGAATAATCAATAAACCTGAAGGTAATCATCATTCTTTTCAGAAACAAAATCTTTATTGATTTTGCTAAGATACTCTTTAGATGCGGACGTTACGAACAATAATATACTATCACTTTAAACGGCAAAGAAAGGGTTTACAGGTAAATTAGGTATAATCGTAATTGATTATGCCATTAATGCCATTAATAATCTTTAATTATTATTTTACTCAAGCCTTAATCAAAAATTATTTTGCATGCAAGACATACCATTAAATATAATGTCGCATATCCAACACCTATGCCCAGCGACCAGGAACTGCTTGATAGAATTCTCAACATACTCAGATCTAAACCAAAAGGGATGACGATCACTGAGATATCTCATGTTACCAATATTCACCGGAATTCTATCGCCAAATATCTCCAGGTTCTTTTGGCATCAGGTAAAGCTGATGTAGAGATCATCGGCAATGCCAAAGTTTACACGAATTCGCGACGGTTGCCGATAAGTTCAATGTTGCATTGCTCCCCCGATTTAATTCTTCTCCTGAACAAGGATCACAAAATCATTCAGGTCAATGACAAATATCTGAAGTATTTTGATCTTGATGAAAACAATGTACTAAATAAAGAGGCAACCGACCGGTCAATTCCGGTGATCAGTCAGGAAGATCTCTTACCACTTATTGAAAAATCATTAGAAAGCGGAGAGAGGTCCTGTAAGGAACTTCTGTTTACTCACCAGGATAAGTCCTGCTATTTCCTTATCCAATATGTACCCTCGATTTTGGAGAATGGGGGCCACGGCCTCATTATCATCATTAAAGACTTTACCGAAGAAAAGAGGATACGCGATGCACTTACCGAAAATGAAGAGAAATTCACCCATTTATTTCACAATGCGAATGACTCCATATTCCTTTATGATATTACTGATGACCGCAGAATAGGAAAATTAATTGAAGTGAATGATACTGCCTGCAAAAAACTTCAATACACACGAAAAGAATTTTTTCAGAAGGACTTCTGTGAAATATTCCTTTCAGAATTCCACGGACCTGCCTGTACTATCGAAAGCGGTCTTGCAGAGAATTACCATTCTATTTATGGCGGAATTCAGACCAAAAAAGACGGAACGGTTTTTCCGGTTGAGGCCAGCGCCCATGTCTTTTCTTTACATGACAAACTGGTCGTCCTCTATATTATCCGGGACATATCCGAGAGGAAAAATGCAGAGAATAACTTAGTATTAAGTGAAAACAGGTATAGAGACATTGTTGAAATGCAGCAGGAGTTAATCTGCCGCATATCTCCGAATTACCTGATAACCTATCCAAACGATGCATTCCGTAAGCATTTTGCGATACAAAAAGATCCTCTTTTTGTAAATTCGCTGGAATCACTGGCGATACACCATGACGATTTGGGAGTGATCCAAAAATGCATGGATCTCATTGTAACTGAAAAACAATCCAAATCGGTTGGATTCCGTATTCACGGGGTTGACAGGAGAACCCGATGGATTGAAAGCAGCATATCACCTATCCTTGACACTGAAGGGAATATTCACGAGTTTCAGTTTGTTGGAAGAGATATCACTGATGCAGTCTTGGCTAAAGAAGCACTGAAACAGAATGAAGAAAATACTCGATATTTATTGAATTCAACGAATGATGATTCACTCCTTATTGACTTATCCGGACGGATATTATCATTAAACAAATCATCTTTTGAATATATCAGAGCATTTAGCTCGGATGATTCACTCGATATCACATCAATTAAGGGGAAAAACATTTTTGATTTTATTCCGGAAGAGCTTGCGGGAATTATTCGGGACGTTATCTTGGAAATTACTGGATCAAAAATATCTGATTCATTTGTTGAAGAAATGAATGGCAGGACATATAATTTTTCTCTTTCACCGATTGTGAATTCCGATGGAGAGGTTGATAAGATTGCTGTTGTTAAACGAGACATTACTGAACGGCAGGAATATGAATCAAATCTGACCGGCACCATCTCGCGGTTAACTGATATCATCGATTTTCTTCCTGAAGCAACCTTTGTAATTAACCGTGATTCGGAAGTAATTGCGTGGAACAAGGCAATGGAACATTTGACCGGAGTTACCAAGGAGGAGATTATCGGCCAGGGTGACCATGCCTATTCAATTCCCTTTTACGGTGAAAAACGGCCTATGATGATTGATTATGTCATATCCAGTGACATGACCCAATTCAACCCTCCCGAAACCATCTGGAAAGAGGGCAACTCGCTCAATGCAGAGATATGGTCCCCCTATATGAATGACAGAAAAGGGGCGCATATCTGGGTAAAATCAACGGGATTGTTTGACGGGGAGGGGAATGTCATCGGTGCCATTGAGTCAATACAGGACATGACTCAGAGAAAGGCCATGGAACGGGATTTATTGCAAAGCGAAGAAAAATATCGCGATTTAGTCGAAAAAACATGTGCAATAGTCCTGAAAACCGATATAGCGGGAACAATTTTA
>Ga0265294_10003254_pt1 | contig 20858 bp, 16 predicted proteins | sample MunlanPumphouse3_FD_192504 | JGI IMG/M metagenome (GOLD analysis project Ga0265294, IMG submission 192504) | Groundwater microbial communities from a municipal landfill in Southern Ontario, Canada - Pumphouse #3 | ecosystem: Environmental > Aquatic > Deep subsurface > Groundwater | place...
GCGCCACGGCCTGTCGCAGAGACTGCGCTAATGAGAGCGCCAGCGCAGTTTTCCGGGCCGATGCCGCCTAACATCGGGCGCGCCAGCGAAACGCATATCGAGCCCATTTCCATGTCGGCGGACAGCACCACTACCGGGAAGCGGCAAAACGAGGCGACCGTCTTGCGCCACCGCGCCGTCGAGGCGTTGCACGCCATCGCCCGAAAGCTCCAGGGGCGGCCCTTTTGCGAAATTGCGCACCGGGGCGGCGAACAGACAGTCACGCTGCTCAACGGCATGATGCGGCTCGTGATCGATGCCCCGGCGCGCACGGTGCAGACCTACCGCTGCGACGCGCGCCGGGAATGCGTGAATCTGATGTGGCTGCCCATCACCACCCGCGATGCGGAAAACGTCATCCTGCGGCTGTTGTGGAGCGCGGTGCAGGACATGCTCGGTAACAGGCTGTCGAGCGCCTATGACGCCCCGGTCAGGGAGCAACTGCATCGCTGGACGCAAGGACAGGCCGGGTGGTTCTGCCGGACGGTATTCGGCCAGGACGTGTTGCAGGTCGCCGCGCGGCTGACCGCACACGTCGAACAGCTCCTCGACCCCCAGGCGCTGTGCTACGCACGCCAGCTCAAGGTCACGACCCCCTCGTTCATGAGCTGGCTCTTCACCTGCATCTGGCAGGATCACGCCATCGGCGAGATCCTGCGGCACGTTCCGGCCTTGAGTCCCATCTATACCGACCTGACACACAACCGGCAGGCCCGCCTGGAAGGCGCGGTGCAGGACGTGGTTCACGCCCTCAAGGCGCGCCTGCGGGCCGCGGGCCTGACCGAGTCCGCCTGGCGCTACCTGCTCACGCTGCCGCTGGACGCCGTCGCTGCCATCGAATGGCCGGGCGGAAACGAGGTGCGACGTGCGCTGATCCTGAATACGCTGGCGGCTACGGGCGCCCGCTGCACCGTGCCGTCCATCGTCCGGCATGCAGCGCTGTTGATCGAGCGGCTGGCCGAACCGCAGCACCACGAGCTGCGGGGCTTCGCGCGGGACTCGGCCTATCTGGCCTTCATCCGCGCCTTCGTGCGCCGCGCCATGCAGGAGCGCGACGCGGCTACGCACGAGCGCTTATATCAGGAATCTCTGGACATACTCGACTGGATCCGCGCCGAGGTGGCCGAGACGAGTCTCGACCACAACCAGCGCCATGCCCCCTTCGCCTGGTGGAAACGGCGCTCGGATGCCTGGCACCGCGTGGTCGATCAGCTCCAGCATGCCCGGGACCTGCACTGGACCAGCCTGCTGGAGCTGACCGTCATTGATGGCTACACCGTCATTCCGCTGACGAGCGCCGCGGCACTGGTGGAAGAGGGCCGGGAGATGCGCCACTGCGTGGCCACCTACGCAGAGCGCTGCAAGTGCGGTACTTCACGGGTGTTCTCCATTCGCCGCGATGAGCGGCGCGTCGCCACGTTGGAACTGGGCTACCGCGAGCAATGGCGGGTGCTGCAGATGCGCGGCCCCTGCAACGCAGCGGTCGACCAGGACTTGAACCGGATCGGCGAGGAGACGGCGCGGCGCTACCAGGCGCTGTGGGAGGCGCGCTGGCGGGGGTGAAACGGCCGTAGCCATGTTTGCGCCGGGCGCCCTTCATGCGGGAGATCACAGAGAAGACACGGAGGGCACGGAGTCCTCGGGGGGTGATCAACGGCACCTCAGTCCGTTGGCTGCGCCCGGCGCCGGATTGCGCAGAGATCGCGCAGTTCCACCAGCCCGGCCGCCACCTGCACCACGAGGCACGGCAGGTCCAGGAACGCCGCCAGTGCCCGCGCCGTCTGGTGATTCATGTCCCGCACCAAAAGCCGTCCTTCCTGCAACAGCACGATGTAGTCCGCGGGGAGTGCCATGGCGCGCGCAAGGCCACCGGCGGTGCGGATTTCCCGCGCTTGGGCCGCGCCATACAGCCAATCGAGCAGCACCTCGTTGGAATGAAGGAAGTGCTCGGCTTCTGGATCGGGCTCCCGCCCTTCCATCGCCTCGCGGATCAACCGGATCAGCTCTGCGGGCGTGGGGAAGCGCCCGGTAGGCGGCGGCAGGGCGGCGCTTACGGAGTAGGCCACCGGGCCGGGTAGAAACCGCTGCTCCGGGCGTGGCGCCGCGCCGATGCGTTTCGGGTCCCGGGCCGAGGGGAGGGCCTTGGCGGGGCGCCGGGACGGATCGGGAAAAGGGATGACTCTGCGGTCTTTGTCGTTCATGGCGTGTTGTTCTTGTGTACCGGATGGAGTAGTCAATCAATGTTGCTGCAGGCGAATCGGGGCCGCATTGATCTTTGGCACAAAGCGGGACATTCCCGGCGCTTCCAAGGCCATCGGATGACGATGGCCGTTCCGGATTCGCCAGCCAGAACTAATTCAGTACTTGACTAAATCGTTAAACATCTGTTACCCTCAATGCACCTTCCCGTAGCCAACAACCCGCCAGCCCTGCCCCTCCGGACGGGGCCGGCGGGTTTTCATTTGTCCCGTTGCCGGCGTTCGACGCGGCCCTGAAATCGTCAGCGGCCGGTACGGTGCCCTGCGGCAGCAGCCTCGACGCCTATACTCTGCTTAACCGAAGCATCCCGGATTGGTCCGCCGGAGCGCGCGGGCCGGCCGCGTCGAAGGAGGACTCCCGCCATGGCAGGTAAGCACACGGAAGGGGTGAGCAGCACGGCAGCCATCGCCGGGCACCCGATCCATCCCATGCTCGTTCCGTTTCCCATTGCGTTTCTGGTCGGCGCTTTCGCCAGCGACATCGCCTTCTGGAGCACGATGGACGACTTCTGGGCACGGATGGCGCTCTGGCTGGTGGGCGCCGGCCTTGTCACTGGCGCCCTGGCGGCGGCTGTCGGTCTGACGGATTTCCTGACCATTCACCGCGCGCGGGAGCAGCGGGAGGGGTGGATCCATTTTCTTGGCAACGCCCTGGTGCTGTTGCTGGCATTCGCAAACCTGTTTCTGCGCCTGGACGACCCGGCGGCGGGCGTGCTTCCCTCGGGCATCATCCTGTCGGGCGTGACCTCGGCGCTGCTGGTGATCACCGGCTGGTACGGCGGAGAACTGGCATACCGGCACAAAATCGGCGTGATCGAGCACGACCGCGATCTCGACCTTACAGGACGCGGATGACGACGCTTCCGGCCTTGGGACGAACGGAGGATAGAACTCATGTCTCGTCGCTATCGATTGCTGGCCTCGCTGGTGGTGGTTGCCTGCCTTGCGGGGTGCGCCGCCGACGATCCGCATCGACGGGCCAAGACCGGCGCGGTGGTGGGGGCGGTGGTGGGCGGCGTTGCGGGCAAGCAGATCGGGGACGACCGGGCGGGAACCATAGTGGGCGCCGCCATCGGCGCCATTGCGGGTGGGATGGTGGGCAACTACATGGATCGCCAGCAGCAGGAGTTCGAGCGCGTCCTGCGGGAAGAGCAGCAACAGCACGCCGTGGAGATCGAGCGCATGAAGGACGACACCCTCAAGATAAGCCTGAGCAACGAGGTGTCCTTCGATTTCGACAGCGCGCGGATCAAGCCCAGCTTCTATCCGACGCTGAACGACCTGGGCGGTGTGCTGCAGAAGTACGACCGCACGATCGTGCACATTGTCGGCCACACCGACAGCACCGGCAGTGAAGCCTACAACCAGGCCCTGTCCGAGCGCCGCGCCGAGGCGGTGGCACGTTACCTCGAAGGGCGGGGCGTGGATGCCAGCCGGCTGCGCGCGGAGGGGCGGGGCGAGAGCGAGCCGCGGGACACCAACGCCACCGCTGCTGGCCGCCAGCTCAACCGGCGCGTGGAGGTGTACGTGCGCCCGGTGGTGGAAGGGCAGGAACAGCAGGCATTCCGACCGCCCCGGTATCCGCAGCAGTAGCGGCCGCTCGAAGCTCGAATGTCTCTCTTGGCTGCATGGCCGGTTCCGCTCCGGCCTGCGCTTGCCTATCCTTGTCATGACGCCCTTTCCCATCTCCCATAACCAACCAGGACAAAGGAGGCTGCATGATGGGCTGGTTGCGAGCGCTGGTGCTGCTGAGTGGCTTGGTTGTTGGGTTGAGCCAGGCCGCGGAAGGACTTAGGGACGAGGATCACGAATTGAACCCCGATACGCCGAAAACGCTGGCCGGCGAGATGATCACCCTGAAGACGGAAGACGGCATGCCGTTCCAGGTCTACGCCGTGGGGCCGGAGGACGCGCCGCGCGGCATGCTCGTCATCCACGAATGGTGGGGCCTGAACGACCACATCCGCGGCTGGGCCGACCGTCTGGCGGAGCAGGGCTACCGCGCCATGGCGGTGGATCTCCATAACGGCCAGGTGGCCACCACGCCCGACCAGGCGCGGGCGCTGATCGGGGCGGTGGATCAGCAGGAGGCCAACGCCAAGCACCGCGCCGTGCTGCAGGCATTGCAGGCGCCGGGGCGCAAGCTGGGCGTCATCGGCTGGTGCTTCGGCGGCGGCCAGTCGCTGCAGGCGAGTCTTGCCGCGCCGGAACTCGTCTCCGCGACCGTGATCTATTACGGCCCGCTCGTCACCGACGTGGCGCAGCTCCAGCGCCTGCGGGCGCCGGTGCTGGGCATCTTCGGCACGCGCGACACGAGCATCACGGTGGACAAGGTGAAGTCCTTCCAGCAGGCCATGCAGCAGGCCGGAAAGCCGCTGGAAGTCCACTTCTACGAAGCCGACCACGCCTTCGCCAACCCCTCCGGCAACCGCTACAACGGCGCGGCTGCCCAGCAGGCGTGGGAAGTGACCAAGGCCTTCCTGGACAAGCACCTGCAATAAACAGCCGCGGCTGCGGGCTGGATTGCCGGTTCGTGCCGGGCGGGGGCCGGTGTGTTAAACGCAAAGACGCGAAGAGCGCAAAGAAGCGCAAAGAAGCGCAAAGAGAAGGAGATAGATTATCCGCAATGGCACCCCTTGGGACGCCGACCGTCCATGGCACGAATCCCGGGCATGGCACGGGTCACGCTCTTTCCTCCTTTGCGTCTTTGCGTTTAGACACAGCCATCAAGGCATTGCCCGGCGGACGGCCCGCCCGCAAGGCCCTATAATGCCCGCACCCTAACGCGCATGTTCGTCTTCTCGTATTCCACTTCATGCGGAGCTGTTTCCCCATGCTCGACAGACTTGCCGATGACTTCGCCGCCGTGGCGCCGGACGTGGAGTTCTGGTCGCTGCGGCTGGTGGACGAGACCACCGAGGCCCTGACGGTGCGTCAGGGCGTGTTGCAGCCGCCCTTCAACCACCGCTCCCGCGGCGCCATGGTGACGATCATCGACGGCGGCGGGATCGGTTATGCCGCCACCAGCGATCTCAGCCCCGCCGGGCTGGCGCAGGCCGCGGCGCGGGCGCTGGCCTGGGCGCGCCGGAGCGCGGGCAAGGGGCTGGTGGACGTGAAGGATTTCCCGCGCCCCGTCCATCGGGGCGAGTATCGCACGCCGGTGGAGCACCCCTGGGAATCCGTCGCCCTGGGCGACAAGATCGCCTGGCTCATGGACGCCTGCGCCGCCCTCAAGATCGATCCGCGCATCGTGGACTGGCAGTCCTCCCTTGCGCATACCCGCAGCGACACGCTGCTGCGCACCAGCAGCGGCGGCTCCATCCGGCAAACCTTTGAGTACCTCAGCCCGGGCCTGGTGGCCGTGGCCAACGAAGGCTCCCAGACCCAGCGGCGCACCGGCGGCGGCGAGGACGCGGCCTGCCAGGGCGGGCTGGAGCAGCTGGCCCGCCTGGGCTTTCCCGACGACGCCAGGCGGATCGCGGAGGAGGCGCTGATGCTGCTGTCGGCGCCCGAATGCCCCACCGGCACGATGGACCTGCTGCTCATGCCGAGCCAGATGATGCTGCAGATCCACGAGAGCATCGGCCATCCGCTGGAGCTGGACCGCATCCTGGGCGACGAGCGCAATTACGCCGGAACGAGCTTCGTCACCCTGGACATGTTCGGGAGCTATCGGTACGGCTCCGAACTGCTGAACGTCACCTTCGACCCCACGCGCCCCGAACAGCTTGCCAGCTACGGCTACGACGACGAGGGCAGCCGGGCCGAGCGCGTGCACATCATCCGCAACGGCATCCTGGAGCGGCCCCTGGGCGGGGCCACCTCCCAGGCGCGGGCGCAGGGCATGGCGGGCACCGCCAACGCCCGCGCCTGCAGTTGGAACCGTCCGCCCATCGACCGCATGGCCAACCTCAACGTGGAGCCCGGCACGAGCAGCTTCGGCGACCTGGTGCGCTCCATCGAGCGCGGCGTGCTGATGGACACCAACCGTTCCTGGTCCATCGACGACAGCCGCAACAAGTTCCAGTTCGGCTGCGAGCTGGGGCGGGTGATCGAGGACGGCGAGCTGAAGCGCCTGGTGCGCAATCCCAACTACCGCGGCATCAGCGCCACCTTCTGGCGCAGCCTCGCCGGGGTGGGGAACCGCGACACCTTCCAGGTGCTGGGCGTGAGGAACTGTGGCAAGGGCGAGCCCAATCAGGTCATCCACGTGGGCCACGCCGCGCCCGCCTGCGTATTCCGCAACGTCGAAGTCTTCGGTGGGGAGTGAAATGTTCCGCGATTACTTTTTCGAGCTGGCCGACAAGCTCACCGCCCGCCTGCGGGGCGACGAGGTCCTGCTGTGCAGCCTGACGGGGGAGGACTCCGATTTCGTGCGGCTCAACCGCAACCGCATCCGTCAGGCGGGCAGCGTGCAGCAGCGCGTGCTCAGCCTCGACCTGATCAAAGGCCGACGCCATGCCGCCGGCCAACTGGGCCTGTCCGGCCACATGGAGCAGGACACGGCGCAGGCGGCGGCCCTCATGGAGAGCCTGCGCGCGCAGCGCCCCCATCTGCCGGAGGATCCCTATCTCCACTACGCCACCGAGGCGCGCAGCACGGAGCAGGTCCACGACCACGCGCTGCCTCCCAGCGACGAGGCCCTCGACCAGATCATGCGTGCGGCGGAAGGCATGGATCTCGTGGGCATCTGGGCGAACGGCGCGACCTTCGCGGGCTTCGCCAACTCCCTCGGCCAGCGCAACTGGCACAGCAGCGCCACCTTCAACTTCGACTGGAGCTGCCATCACGCCGGCGACAAGGCGGTTAAAAACGGTTATGCGGGATCGCGGTGGCAACTGGAGGTCCTGCTCGCCAAGATGGAGGCCATGCGCGCCGAGCTGGAGCTGATGCAGCGCCCGCCCAAGACCATCGCGCCCGGACGCTACCGCGTCTATCTCGCCCCCGCCGCGCTGCGCGAGATCCTCGACATGCTGGCCTGGGGCGGCTTCGGCCTCAAGAGCCACCGCACCGCGCAGACGCCGCTCATCAAGATGGTGCGGGAAGGGCGACGGCTGCACCCGTCCGTCACCCTCCTGGAGCACGGCGCGGCGGGCTTCGGACCGATGTTCACGCCGCACGGCTTCATCAAGCCCGACCACGTGGTGCTGATCAAGGACGGCGCCTACGGCGAATGCCTGGCGGACCCGCGCGCGGCCAAGGAATACGGCGTGGCCGTGAACAGCGCGGGGGAGAGCCCGGAAGCCTTCGACATGGCGCCGGGCACGCTGGCGCGCAGCGACGTTCCGGCGGCGCTCGACACCGGCCTCTACATCAACAACCTCTGGTACTGCAACTTCTCCGACCGCAGCAACTGCCGCATCACCGGCATGACGCGCTTCGCCTGCTTCTGGGTAGAGAACGGCCGGATCACCGCGCCCGTCAACGTGATGCGCTTCGACGAGTCGGTGTATCACATCCTGGGCGGCCGCCTGTTGGGGCTCACCCGGGAACGCGAGCTGATCCTCGACAGCGGCACCTACGGGCAGCGCTCGCTGCAGAGCTACCACCTGCCGGGGGCGCTGGTGGACGGTTTCACGTTCACGCTTTGAAGCAGGGCGGGTGCCGGCCGCTCACGACGCCGGCGGCTCCCGCAGGCGGAACTTGAAGTACAGGATGATGGAGGCGAGCACCAGCGTCACGCCGTTGGCGACGACGATCGGCCAGAGCGCGAGCAACAGTCCGTAGACGAGCCACAGGGCCACGCCGGTGGCGAACAGCGCGAAGGTAGCGGTCGAGATATCGTTTGCCGAACGGCTGCGCCAGGTCTTGATCACCTGCGGCAGGAAGGCGACGGTGGTGAGCATGCCGGCGGTGGAACCAAGCAGTTGCGTGATGGTGTCCATGGGGCTTCGCTCGTGACGTTGCTTGATGGGGCCGCGCGATGGTAAGGCATTCCGGAGCGTAGGTAAACGCATCCTGAACGGGCTGCGCCGAAGCGGTCCATGGGGTGCTATATGCGGTGCGGGTTGGGTTGGCAGGCCTTAACCCGACGATCATCCGTTCGTAATCCTCGCGGGGCCGGGTTTCAGCGCGTCTGCCAGCGGAACCCTTCTTCCGTGAACAGCGCTACGCAGTGGTCCACCACCGCCGGGTCGTACAGTGTGCCGCGGCCGCTCTGGATCTCTTCCAGCGCGGTGTCGATGCCCAGCGCCGGGCGGTAGGGGCGGTGGGAGGTGATCGCCTCCACCACGTCGGCCACGGCGATGATGCGCGCTTCCAGCACGATTTCCGGATCTTTCAGCCCCTGCGGGTAGCCCGAGCCGTCCAGGCGCTCGTGGTGTTGCAGGATCATCTCCTTCACCGGCCACGGGAAGTGGACGCCTTTGATGATCTCATGGCCGATCCGCGGGTGGTTCTTGATCAGCCCGAATTCCGCTTCGGTCAGGCGCCCCGGCCGCGACAGGAGTTCCGCGGGGATGGCGATCTTGCCGAGGTCGTGGAGGATGGCGCCCAGGCGCAGCCCCTCGATGCGGTGGGGCTCCAGCCCCATCTTCCCGGCGATGGCGATGGCCAGTTCGGCCACGCGGTGCTGATGGCCCGCCGTGTAGGGGTCGCGCTTCTCCACCGTGAGCGCGATGGCGTCCACCGTCTGCATCAGCACTTCGCTCAAGGCGCGGTTCGCCGCGTCCCGCTCGGCCCGGATGCGGAGCATGCGGACGCCGTACGCCAAATCGCCCGCCAGCTCCTCCAGCAGCCGCACCTCATCGGCCGCGAAGGCATCGCGTTTCGCGGAGTAGATGGCCAGGACGCCGAACACCGCGGCGCTGCGCCGCAGCGGTATGGCGACCATGGAGCCGCAGTCCTGCTCCAGCGCGGCCCGGCGCCAGGGCGCGGGCGAGGAGGAGCCGGCGATGTCGCGGACCAGTTGGGTGGTCCCGCGCGTGATGGCGGCGCCGATCGGGTCCTCGGCCGCTTCGTTATCCTGCCAGCCATGTGTGACGCTGGCGAGATAGTCGCCGCCAGTGCCCGCGTGGGCGACGGGGCGTATCGCCCTTGTCGCGTCATGCTGCGCATAGCCCACCCACGCGAAGCGATAACCGCCGTGTTGCACCAGCACGTCGCAGATGGATTGCAGCAGTTCGGGTTCGCTGCGCGCACGCACCAGGGACTCGTTGCCGCTGCTCAGTGTGATGAGGGCGCGGTTCACCCGGTGCAGGGTCGCCTCGGCCTGCCGGCGCGCGGTGATGTCGCGGGCGATGGCACGGGCGGAGAGTACGCGGCCGCCGGCCGTTTCGGGTACGACGTTGGTCTCCACCGTCAGTTCCTCGCCCTGGCGCGTGAGCAGCACCGTCTCGAACCCGGTGATGTGCTCGCCCTGAAATACGCGCGTGAGCGCATCCTGCGTCTTGTCCCGGTAGTCCGGATGCACGATCTCCAGCAATGACCTGCCGATGAGCTCGTCGGCGCTGTAGCCGAGGGTGGTTAGCTGCATGCGATTGGCATCCAGGATGCGGCCGTTTGCGTCGACGATGTGGATCATGTCGAGGGCGTCGTCGAACACGCCGCGGAATTTCCGTTCCGAGGCCTGCAGCGCCTCTTCGGCCCGCCGGCGCGCATCCTCGTGGCGCATCAGACGCCTGCCGCCGCCCCAGAGCCCGGCGAGCCCGAGCAGCCACAAGGCGCCGAACGAAAAGGAATCCCGGCGCAGGCGATCGCGTTCCGCTGCGAGAAACCGCGCCATGGGGATCGAAACGCTCACCCCGCCGCGGATGTCGCCGACCTTGTAGCCCTGGTGGCCGTGGCACTTGAGACAGCCTTCCTGCGTAATCATCGGACGCATCAGGCGCAGATAGGGTTCGCCGTCGATGTCGGTGATCTCGCTCACCTCCTGCTCTCCCAGCTCGAAGCGCTGTAACGCCGCGCGTTCCCACGCGTCGGCGACGTTCTCGGGGCGCAGCAGCTTGAGGCTGGTGATATGGCCCTTGGCGCCGAACCAGGGAGCAAAGTCCTCGTTCAATTGCCGCACCATGTAGGCCGGGTTCATCAGCGTGAGGCGTTTTCCGGAGGGCGTCTGGATGTCCCGCTCCGGAACGTGGGCGAGGTAGGGATTCGGTTGGGTGTGCTCGGTCACCGGTACATACACTCCCCCGTGCATGGTGGCCCAGTGGCGGAACGCCTGATCCTTGTTGAAGCTGGCGCGCGCCTCGCTTTCCGCGAGCCGCCGCGTATCGTCGAAGATATCTGCCAGATTCCAGGCGAAAAACGCGCCGACCACGAGTGTCCACAACGCCATTGATCCCCAGACATAGCGGTAGACAGGCAGCCTGTCGAAAACGCCGAGTGGTGTCACTGCGCTCCCTCCCCAAAGGCAGGCTTGCAAGGTTGCGCGCCCCCGGCGGAGCCGGTGTGCCTCGTCCCCTTCCACGTTCATCCAGCAACTGGATGGCTCGGATCCGCGCGGCGCGCGCAAACCATACTGACGGCGGCAGTTTACAACAGCTTGTGCCGGGGCATTTCATTTTTCGGCATGGTGCCGAGGCGGGGTTTCATCTTGTAGCCCAAATCGGGTTCACATGCCTTGTCCGGCGTCAAGTGAGGGCGATGATGCAGGAATGCGGCAGGAACGGCGGCGCTGGCCCGTGCGGGCACGCGTTCCGCAATCGCCCCGAGGGCGGGACGGAGCGACTGCCGTTTCCTTGGGATTTTACGCGTTTCGTCAGTCGTAGCCGGTCAGTTCCACGTAACCCTGGCCGGTGACGGGGCGGCCCTGGGCGTTTCCCCGCACCTGCACCGCGCCCTCCCAGTAGCGCACCGCCAGATCCAGTTCCTGTCCCGCCAGGTGCGGGACGACCTCCAGTTCCAGTTCTTCCGCGGGGATGCGGATGGTCCAGCGGGATGGATAGCGCGCGCCGGAGCGCGGGCTTTGCCAGTGGCCGGCGACGCGCAGTTCCACCTCCTGCAACGCCAGGCGGCGGCTGGCGCCTTCCGCCTGCACCAGCACGCCGCTGCTGAACGGATCGGCGCTGCCGTCGCGCCGGCGCATCTGGTAGAACATCAGCTCGCGCCCGTCGGACAGTTGCAGCGCAAACCAGTCCCAGCCCACTTGATCGCCGCTCAGCGCGCTGGTGCTCCACTCCCGGTCCATCCAGCTCAGGCCCTCGACGGGGAAGCTCCGGGAGCCGATCCGCACGGTGCCGTGGGTGGGCATGCGGGTCAGGGAGTAGTAGTAGGAGGCGTTGCCCGGCGCCGGTCCCTTCTGGCTCAGTCCCCGGTCGCCCTGCAGCACCGGCGGCTTCAGGCTGTCGAGGGAGAGGTCGATGGCCACCCCGTCCTGGGCCGCCCGCAGCCGCATGGGCAGCGCGGCGTCGTCCCCTGTGCCCTGGGCCGACCAGTCTTCGAGCCAGACCCGGAACGGCTGCACCGAGGCCCCGGCCAAGCCGAGGGCGGCGCGGCTGAACCGCTCGAAGGCGTGGAAGCGCCCCGCGTCGATGTCGGACAGGGTGAAGTGCGCCATGTAGGCCTGATTCGTCGCCCAGGCGGACGCCCGCGCCGCCGGCGCCGGCGTCAGGGCGGTGCGGAAGAATGTGAGCTGAAAGCCGAAGCGCCGGCCCTCCGGGGTGGCGAGATTGCCGGTGAAGTACCACCACTCCTGCCGGTACCCGGGATGCGGGCCGTGGTCGGCGGGAAAGACGAAGGGGCGCGGCGCATAGGCCCGCACGTAGCCCTCCGTGTTGCCGCCGCCCAGCAGTTGCGCGACGGAAAACCGCGCGGAGCTGTTGTCCACAGCCGGGTCCTCCTGCGGATCACTGCAGGCGGCGAGGAGCAGGGTGGCCGCCAGCAGGCCGGATGCGATGAGGTTCAGCAAACGCATATGCCGCCTCATTCGCTGCGCAGGGCCAGGGCCGGCGGGGTGCGGGTCATGCGCAGGGCCGGGTAGAGCCCGGCCAGGAGCGCGGCGGTGACCGCCAGCAGCAGCCCCTGGACCATGACCATGGGATCGACCACCACCTGCATGGTCCAGCCGAAGGAGCGCAGGTTGACCACGAAGATCAGCGCCAGCGCGAGCACCAGCCCCTGGGGGATTGCCAGCACGCCCGCCACCGCGCCCATGAGGCCGGTCTCGGTGCTCACCAGGCCCCACAGTTGGCGCGGGGTGAGTCCGTTGGCGCGCAGCACCGCCAGTTCCCGCGCCCGTTCCAGTTGGATCGCCATGAGCGCGCTCAGGATGCCGATGAACGCCACCAGCATCACCAGGGCGCGCAGCACCGAGGTGATGGCGAAGGTGCGGTCGAAGATCGCCAGCGACGTCGCGTGCAGCGTGCGGTTGGAACGGATGTTGACCGGCGCGAACCCGGCGGCGCGCTGCCGCAGCGCCTCCACCAGTGCCTCGACCTGCATGGCGGGTTCGGCGTAGATGCCCAGGGAGCCGATGCGCGGGTCGTCCCAGTAGCGGTCGTAGGTGGCGCGGTCCATCATCACCACGCCCTGGCTGGTGCCGTAGTGGTAAAACACCCCGACGACGCGGAATGGGCGCTGGCCGCGATCGGTGCGCAGGCTCACGGTGTCGCCGACGCGCAGGCCGTGGTGGTAGGCGTAGGGCTCGGACACGATCACCGTGTCCTCCTGCTGCAGCTCGCTCCACAGCGTGGCCGGATCGCCCTCCTTGAAGGCGAAGGCCTCGTGGGTGCGCGGCCCCAGGCTCAGGGCGTTGAGTTCGGTGAACCCGTCGGCGGACTCGATCGTGACGTAGCGGCCGGTGGTGACGGCGGCCACTCCAGGAGTAGTGGCCAACCGCTCCACCAGGGCCCGGTCGAGGCTCGCGTTGACCGGCGTGGACTCCAGGGCCGAGACATAGATGTCGGCGTGCATGTACTGATCGAGCCAATGGGCCACCGTGGCGCGGAAACTGCCGATCATGACCGCCATGCCGATGGTGGTGGCGATGGCCACCGCCAGCGCCGCCACTGCCACGCCGGTGCGGCTCAGGGAGACGACCACGCCGCGGGCGGCCATGCGCCCCAAGATGCCGAACAGTGCGCCCATGACGGGGCGCAGCACCCGCATCAGGACCACCGTGACCGCCGGGGTGAGCAGCGCGAAGCCGATGATGATGGCGAACAGGCCTGCGTAGCTCAGGGGCAGGGCCTTGGAGGGGATCAGCAGCAGCGCGGCGCCGAGCAGCATGGCGGCAGCGCCGGCGCCGGCCAGCCAGGGCCGCCGCCGGTGTGCCTGGGTCTCGACGCTGGAGCGGCTCAGCACCGTGACCGGCGGCGCGTGGGTCGCCTCGCGCGCCGGGGCCAGCGCCGCCAGTACCGTGGCCCCAAGCCCGAGCACGAGGGATTTGGCGAGCGACGCGGGCGCGATGGTGAGCTTGCTTACGGTCAGGTTGAAGTAGAGGTCGTCGATGGTGCGGGTGACGAGGCCGAGCAGCCCGTCCGCCAGCACGAGCCCCAGGCCGAGGCCGAGGGCGGTGCCCGCCGCGCCGATCAGCAGCGCCTCGCCCAGCACCAGCGCAAAGACCTCGCGCCGCGTCACGCCCAGCGTGCGCAGCGTGCCGATGAGCGGGCGGCGCTGCACCACGGAGAAGGTCATGGTGTTGTAGATGAGGAAGGCGCCGACGATCAGGGCGAGCAGGCTCAGGGCGTTCAGGTTGAGCTGGAAGGCGCGGGTCATCTCGGTCATGGACGCGGCGCGCGTCTGCGCCGGCACCAGTTCGACGCCCGACGGGAGCACCGCGCGGATGCGTTCGAGCAGGCTCGCGCCCGCCGTACCCTCCGGTACGATCAGGTCGATGCGGCTCAGCCGGCCCTGTGCGCCCAGCAGCTCCTGGGCTGTGGCGATGTCCACGATCAGCGTGTCGGCCAGGGCCTGGCGCGTGGTTTCGTTGTCCGGGTCCAGCAGTCCCACCACCGTCAGCGTGACGGGCGCACCGCGGATCTCCAGGTGCAGCCGGTCCTGCAGGGCGAGCCCCAGCCGCTGCGCCGTCGCGCGCGCCAGCAGCCCCGTGGCCGGCTCGACCAGCAGCCGCCGTAGGTCGATCCCGGATTGCGCGGTGGGCAGATAGGGGCCGGCGACGTTGCCGGCAAAGGGATCGACGCCGACGATCCGCAGGCTGCGGCGGCCATGCTGCGGCGCGGCGGCATGGCCTTCGAGCACCGGCATGGCGGCGCGCGCGCCGGCCTCGATGCGCAACGTGCGATAGAGTGTTTCCGGCACGCCGTTGGGCCCGCCGACGATCTGGTGGGTGACGGGCCCGGACAGGGACTCGATGGACAGCACGAAGGCGCGCCGCGCGCTTTCGTTGGCGAGATCCACCGCCGCCACCACCGCCACGCCGATGGCCACGCCCAGGACGGACAGCATCGCCTGCCAGGGATGGCGCAGGAAATAGCGCAGGCTCGCCCGCCGCAGGATCATGCCTGCGCGGCCCTGATGGCGGGGCGCTCTGCGAGATGGCCGTCGCGGATGGTGAGGATCCGGTCGCCCAGCGCCGCGCCTTCCTCGCTGTGGGTCACCATGACCAGCGTCATGCCGGTCTCGCGCCCGAGGCGTTCCAGCAGGTGCAGCACCTGGCTCCCGGTCTCCGCGTCCAGGTTGCCGGTGGGCTCGTCCGCCAGCAGCAGCGCGGGGCGGTGCACCAGGGCGCGGGCCACGGCGACCCGCTGCTGCTCGCCGCCCGAGAGGCGGTCCGGGAAGCTCTGCGCCCGATCCGCCAGCCCCACCTGTTCCAGGAGTTCCAGTGCCCGGCGGCGCTGGGCGGCGTCATATCCGCCGCTCAGCTCCAGGGGCAGGAGCAGGTTTTCCTCCACGGTCAGCGTGGGCACGAGGTTGAAGAACTGGAAGATGAAGCCGACGTGGCGGCGGCGGAACAGGGTGCGCTCGTGCTCCGACAGGGCGGTGACCGAGCGCCCGTCCACGCGGATCTCGCCCGCCGTGGGCAGGTCGATGCCGCTGATGAGGTTCAGCAGGGTGGACTTGCCCGAGCCGCTGCGCCCCAGCAGCACCACGAACTCGCCGCGCCGGATCTGCAGGTTCAGGTCCCGGAAGACCGTCCGCTCCCGGTCACCCTCCCGGTAGGTCTTGGTGATGTTGCGCAGTTCGATGAGCGGGTGGTCGGGGTTCATGAGTGGCAAGTACAAGACAATGGGGAGGGAGTTGCAAGGGGTGGGGCGATGTTGTTGGTGTAGGTGCCTTGGGGGGTGTAGTGGGGCGATTGCGGGTTGTGGTGTGGATATGTGCGGCTGACGCCGCAAGTTTGTTTTAGATGCGGGGTTTCGCCCCCGCACGACGAGTTCCGTTGCAAAGCCCAAGGAAGGGCTTTGCAACGTGCCCGCCCGCGGGAGCGGATTCCCTGCATCTAAAATTCATCTGCGGCGATAGCCGCACAACAAAAAAACAACCTTCGCCACCACGCCGGGCTACGCCGCACCAACCCGATCGGGAAAAGAAAGGAAACCATTTCATCGGCCTGCGATGCTTCATCCGCCGGCCAGCTTCTTGGCGATGGTCGTGGCGTGGCGGCCCTGATAGCGGGCGATGGCGAGTTCCATTTCGCTCGGCCAGCGCGAGCCGTCGCCGCCGCTGATGGTGGTGGCGCCGTAGGGCGTGCCGCCGCTCAGCTCTTCAAGGCTCGACAGTTCCTGCGCCGCGTAGGGAACCCCGACGATCACCATCCCCAGGTGCAGGAGGGTGGTGTGGAAGGAGGTGAGGGTCGTCTCCTGTCCGCCATGCTGGGTCGCGGTGCTGGCGAACACGCTGCCCACTTTGCCGATCAGCGCGCCGCTGGCCCAGAGGCTTCCCGTCTGGTCCAGGAAGTTGCGCATCTGGGCGGCCATATTGCCGTAGCGGGTGGGCGTGCCGAAGAAGATGCCGTCCGACTCGGCCAACTGCTCGGGCGTGGCGATGGGCACGTGCGCGAAGACTTCTTGGGCCTGCTTCGCGCCGCTTTTTTCCAGGATGTCCTCGGGAACGAGTTCGGGCACCCGGTACAGCGCCACCTCCGCGCCCTCCACTTCCCGCGCGCCCTCGGCCACCGCTTCTGCCATACGGTAGATGTGGCCGTACATGCTGTAGAAAATGATCTGGATCTTCATGGCGATTCCTCCATAAGGTGCCAACGGCCCCGCCAAGGGGAATGGCGATATCGAAATAGGGCGGGCGCAGCCCCGGCAGGCCCGCCCGACAAGCAATCTTTTGAAGTCTAGTATCGTGGCGTCCGGGCCGTTTTTGGCCGAAACAGCCGCCGGGAAAAGGAATGAGGGGGCGAATGGGGTGGGTGCCCGCGTATTAACGCAAAGATGCAAAGGCCGCAAAGACAAGAAAGGCTTTATCCTGCGCGGTTTGATCTTCCCCGGCTTTTACGGAAACTTATCCAGACGGCCGTCATCCTCAATGAACCCTTTGCGCCTTTGCGTCGATCGTTGCTGGGGTGATGGAGGCAAGGCCCGATCAACCCGCGGGCGGCAGCGCCGGGCCGGAGGCGAGGCGATGGGCGTGGCGTGTGGTTTCCGGCAATCGATAACGTGTGGTGCAGTGCATCACGAAATCAATGGCGGTTTCCAGGCTTATGCGATGGCCGGGAGAGACAAACACAGGTCTTGTGCCGGGCCGTGTGCGCAGTGCCGCACCTACACGTTCCCCCTTGTGCAGCAACGGCGCCCATGCGCCGCGCGTATCGGGCAGCGATTCATGCCTGCCCACCAGCAATGTCTTCGCCACGCCGATGGCGGGAATGTCCGTGAGCACGCCCAGGTGGCAGGCGATGCCGAAGCGGCGCGGGTGGGCGATGCCCTGGCCGTCGCATAGCAGCAGGTCAGGGACCTGCCGCAAGTCTTCAAGGGCGTCCAGCACGGCGGGGATTTCACGGAAGGACAGCAGGCCCGGCACATAGGGAAACTGTGTCGGCCGCCGCGCAACGGCCTGGTCGTGCAGCACGAGGTCCGGAAACCGCAACACGGCGACCGCCGCGCGCGTGACCGCGTAATTGTCTTCGAATCCCACATCCACTCCCGCCACGAAGCGCACCGGGCCGAGCCGGTCCTCCGTCACCGCCAGCGCGCGCAACCGCTGCTGGATCGCGATGGCTTCCGTGGGGGATACATTCCAGGGGTGGCGGTGGTGGAGTGTCATGGCTATCGGTTGCGCCGCCTTGTCGCTGAAAATCGCCCGGGACCGATGGTCCTGAGGCCCAGGCCGCCGCAGCGGGAGCATGGCAGATCGCGCGACGCTGGACAAGCTCTTGGGTTGCCGCATAACCGCAAATAGTCCCGGCGTCGGTCGCTGCGCGGGCTGTAGCGAAATGTCACCCGGTCATCTGCGCCACCATCGCGTCCAGCCCGCGGGCGCCCTCCAGGACGGAGTTCAGGATGTTCTGGGCGTGCTCGACGGTAATGTCCAGCTCCCGCAGCAGTTCCGGCGGCAACACTTCCGCGTCCCGGTGCTCGAGCAGCCGATCGGCGATGAAGACCAGGTTGGCGTACAGGGCGTGCACGCCCCGGTAGGCCGCGTTGTGGTGCTCCCGGGCGGCGATCACGATCTCTTCCGGCATGCGCCAGGCCTCCAGGGCCCAGGCGCCGATTTCCCCGTGGGTGGCGCCGAGCATCCGCTGTTCGATGTCGATGGCCGGAGTCTCCGGTTCCGCCGCCACGATCCGGTTCAGCCAGAAGAACTCGGGCTCGAAGAGGTGCCCGAGCACCAGGTAGCCGAAATCGTGCAGCAGGCCGGCGAGATAGGCCAGACTCGAACGGGGACGGCGCTCGTAGGGCAGGGCGTTGCCGAGGGTCTGCGCGAGCGCGGCGCTGTAGATCGAATGCCGCCAGTAGGCGTCGAGTCCGAGGGGGCCGTTGCGCGGGATGCGGAACGGACGGCCGAGCGCGATGCCCAGCGCGATGTTCAGCACCGTGTCGTAGCCGAGCACGCGGGAGATGGCGTTGTGAATGGAGTTGATGTTGCCCCGGTAGCCGAAGAACGGCGATCTGGCGTAGCGCAGGATCTGGGCGGCGAGGCTGGGGTCCAGCTCCACGACCTGGGCGAGCAGCCGGGCGTTGGCGTAGGGGTTGCGGCGCAGTTGCAGGATGCGCAGGGCCATCTCGGGCATGGCCGGAAGCGTGTCGATCCGTTCGAGACGGCGCTTGATGTCGAGGCCGAAACGCTGGTGTGCGGCGCTGCGCAGCTCCGGCGCGGCGCGCGCGATGCGCAGGCCGCGCCAGGCGTTCTGGTGCAGTCGCTGAAAATCGGCCCCGCTCACGTGCACCAGCGCGGAGTGGCGGCCGGGGACGAAATAGATTTCATCCACGGCTTGCAGGCTTTCGTCCAGGACGGCCTTCAGCCCGTAGGGTTCGGCGATGGGGGGCAGCGCGCCCGGCTCGCAGTCGTGAAAGATGCGGGCGAGATCATGGCCGCGGGCAGCGGTCAGGCCGCGGTGCAGCTCTTTGTTGAGAAGGTGCAGGTCCAGGACGTGGCTGGCGGGGAAGACCGCCATCAAAAGGCCCCGTTCGTCCTTGAGCACTGCGGCCCGTGCCAGGTTGCGCGGACTCACGTAGGCGTTTGCGGCTGCCTGCAGCAACGATTTGGCACGGGGGTGCTTCAGGACGTCGTAAGAGACCTCCCGCTGTTCCAGAAAGCGTTTGATGGTGGCGGCAAGCGGCATGGCGGCGTAACGGCGCGGGGTGCATTCTTGGAAGGCGTTCCCGCCCTGTCTTCTTTTCGATTCATCGGGTGTCGGGTAGGAGCGGCGCATTGCTGCGTCGCCCCCCCCTAAGAACCGGACGTGCGAGTTTCCCCGCATCCGGCTCAAGCCTCTGCAAAGTCCCCTGTGACAGGAACCGGCAGTTTACTGTCCGCCTCGGCTGTGGAGTTGCCGGTGGCAGTTCGGGTGAAGGAGCACAAGATTTTGGGTGCTGTCCGATCCGCCATGCGTCTTCCAAAGGATGTGATGGACGTTCCATCCCGTTTCCTTCGTGATTCGCTCTCCGCAGTGCGGGCATTTCCCTTCCTGTGCCCACCAAAGGTAAAGTAGTTTCCATCGACCTTTCAGGTTTTCCTTCATCGTCAGGCCAAGCCTGTTCTCGAAGTACTGTTCCCATTGTGGGTCGTATGGGTTTGCTCCACCCTTGATTTTGATGTGGCGTCGAATCGGGGTGTCACTGGCTTTGACCAGTTTCACCCACTTTTCTTTTCCACTTTCGTCTTTCGCCCTTGTGCCGAACATCCACTTCCGCCCCCCTTGCTGGATAAAGTAGCGATCTTTAATCCATTTGAGGGGTTTGTTCGGATGTCTCCTGCAAGTCCATTGCCAGAGCTGTTTCCAAATGACATGGTCCACCTTTGTGAAGGTGTCCTTTGCCACCTGGTTTTGGTGGTAGTTGGCCCATCCCCGGATTACCGGGTTTAGCTTTGCCACCACCGTTTCCTGCTTTGCTGTCTTGTTTTCTTTGATTATTCCCCGAACCTTCCGCAAGAACGTTTGCACGTTCTTCTTTGCAGGTTTGATGAGAAGTTTCCCATCATACTTGCGCACGTTCCAGCCAAGGAAATCAAAGCCTTCCTCGATATGCACGATTTTGGTCTTTTCAGGGGACAGGGATAAGCCCCGTTCCTTCAGGAAGACCTCAATCAGCGTCTTCGCTTCCTCCAATACCTCTTTTGAAGCACCGGTGACTACGAAGTCGTCTGCGTATCGGATCAGATTGACCTTGTTCCTGGATTTCATCCCTTCATTTGCGCCGAAGCGTTCGGAGAGGATTCGTTCCATTCCGTCCAAGGTCATGTTCGCCAGCGTAGGGGAGATGATGCCGCCTTGCGGCGTACCCGCCTCTGTTGGGAACATTCGGTCGTGCCAGACAAAGCCGGATTTCAGCCATTTCTGGAGGATTACCTTGTCCATAGGGATGTTGGCAATCATCCATTCGTGGCTGATGTTGTCGAAGCATCCGGATATATCTGCGTCCAAGACCCATTGGGCCGAGCGCTTCTTTGCAAGTGCGATAAACACTTGCCCCGCAGCGTCCCGGCTCGCTCTTTCCCGGCGGAACCCGTAAGAGTTTGGGTCGGCTGTGGTTTCCGAGATGGGCTCGAGTGCCAGCAGGTGTAGTGCCTGCATGGCTCTGTCCTTCATCGTCGGAATCCCCAGTGGGCGCAGCTTTCCGTTTGCTTTCGGGATGAATACCCGTCTCAGAGGCAGAGGCTGATAGCCTCGTCTTCTGAGCGACTTTACAGCTTTGGCTTTCGACTCCGGTGTGCTCCAGGTTTCCCCGTCGACGCCGGGAGTCTTTTTGCCTTGGTTTTCAGTGACTCGTTTCACAGCAATTGCCTTGCCGTAAAACGAGTGGGTCAGCAGCCATTGCAAGGATTTCGCCTTGCCCCAGCGGCCTTCCCGTACCGCCTTTGCAATACGCATTTGCAGCCTTCTGATCGTTTGGTGAGCCTTGGCCCAGTTGATGCTGTGCCAATCCACCTCCGGACCGGAGGCCGCACCAACCATCTGCATGGTCGTCATTTGCTTGTCCTCCTTTAGGAAGGTTCTTCAAACTCTCTTGCAAAGAGAGACCAGCCGGAAGTCTGCTCCCTTTCGGGCGGGAT
>Ga0265294_10003255_pt1 | contig 20852 bp, 9 predicted proteins | sample MunlanPumphouse3_FD_192504 | JGI IMG/M metagenome (GOLD analysis project Ga0265294, IMG submission 192504) | Groundwater microbial communities from a municipal landfill in Southern Ontario, Canada - Pumphouse #3 | ecosystem: Environmental > Aquatic > Deep subsurface > Groundwater | place...
GGCGGATATTGCTTTCACCACCTCCGGCCTCGCCGGTGAAAAGGCTGGAACCGTTGTGCACCGATGCAATACGCGAACCGATAGGACTTTGTGAAAGCGGTTTCATCTTATCCACCATCTCCATCAAAAAGAGCAGCTGCCCGTCCGATGAGCGGGGCGTGGCATCTGCTGTTTCTTCATTGCCCCAATAATCGCGCAGACTCACTTCAAATCGCGGGTCAATAATTTCTCTGCCATCTTTGATATATTTCATATCCGTTGCCCAGGATTTACCGTAAGGCGGATTGGAGAGCATAAAATCGAACTTCTCACCTACAAATTCATCACTTGCCAATGTTGATCCCACCCGGATATTCTCCGGATTGTTACCTTTAATCATCATATCCGATTTACAGATGGCATAAGTTTCGTCGTTAATTTCTTTTCCATATAGATACACATCACTTTCAGCACGGATATCTCCGTTTGTATCTTTAATAAAATTCTGTGATTCGGTCAACATTCCACCCGAACCACAAGCAGGATCATATACCGTGAGCACCGGTGGCAACGCTTCTTTTATCGGTCCAAAAACGATATGGGTCATCAGATTAATCACCTCACGAGGAGTAAAGTGTTCTCCGGCTTCTTCGTTGTTTTCCTCATTGAATTTCCGAATCAGCTCTTCAAACACATAACCCATTCCCAGATTAGTGAGCGGTGGCATTTTCCGACCTTCGGGGTCTTCTTTTTCCAGCGGAGTCAGGTTGATATAGGGTGAAGTGAACTTTTCAAGTACATTGAGCAGCACATCTTTTGATGCCATGTGACGAATCTGGCTTTTCAGCTTAAATTTATCGATAATCTCCTTTACATTGGGGCTGAATCCGTCGAGATAATCCTCAACATTGGCTTGTAATATCTGCTGGCTATTGGTGGCGGTGTCGTACAGCCGTTGCAGCGTCCATTCGCTGGTGTTATAAAAAACATAACCGCTGGCATCCTGCAAACCTTTTTCATCCCATTCGGTAAAGCCGGCATCATCCCGCTGAAAAGCGAGTTCTTCCAACACATCATCCTTGGTAGGTTCTAAAAGCGCATCCAATCGGCGCAACACCACCATGGGTAAAATTATATCGCGGTATTTTCCTCTTACGTAAACATCGCGTAGGCAATCATCTGCAATTGACCATATAAATGATATTAATCTATTGTGTACTGTTGGGTTCATTGGAGGATACTTAATTTTTTATGTGTAAGTCGTAGTAGATTTGGTGAATATGCTCTTAAATATTACTATGAGTTAAAATTTACTGACTAAATTCTCAACAACTATGTAAAAAACCAATACTAAGTAGCTGAAAAATCGTTACAAGCCTAGCTTGGTTTTATTCCTCCTCAAAAATACTGATTAATAATCAGTAAAAGCTATTCTCCTACAACTTATGAATCATAGCATCTTCATTTAAGCCTACCTCAACTTTTTCACACACATAAATACTATATATGAGGTGTAGTCAATTTCCGGATTTAAAATCATCTAAAATGGAAGCCCTGTTTTTAAGTAAGCAGAAGTTGTACAAGGTCTTACAAAGCCATCATTTGAAAACAATACAGTTTATTTATACTATTCTCTAAAATATTCTTTTCGCTTGAAGGATTAAAGCTTAAAAAGAAGTGAAAGAAGCGAGCTTTTTTGATTGATGCATCCAAAACAGGATCACCGAAGGTAATTCAAAAAAAATCAGACAAAGTTCTATGATTTTAGATCAGGGGAAATCACATCTTTTCGATCCATCCTCTACTGCAACGCACAGTTCTTAGTTTTCTGTATCGCTTTCAGGTGAGATCAGTTGATGTTTCAACGCAAATTTAATCAGGCCGACTATAGATTTAGTATTAGTCTTGGTGAATATATTCCGCCTATGAGTTTCTACTGTGCGCTCGCTGATAAACAATTTTTCAGCTATTTCAGCATTACTCATTTCGCGGGCTATCAGTCCTAATATCTCTTTCTCACGCACAGAAAGGATATCGCTCATATCTTTTTGCTCTTGTCCCTGATAGGTTTCACCCAAATTATTGAACAAAATATTCTGCACATCACGTCCTAAATATTTTCCTCCTGCAGCAACGACTCTAATAGCTTCTAATACCTCGTTCATATTCGTTCGTTTCAATATATATCCCGATGCACCTGAATCTATCATTTGCCGTATCATGGCAAAATCTTCGTGCATGGTCAGAGCGATCAGTTGAACGGCCGGATTGATTTCTTTTATTTTTCGTGTAGTCAATATTCCGCTTCCACCGGGCATATTAATATCCACCAACACCACATTGACCTTATTTGCTTTAATAAACTCAACTGCTTGATCTAAATTATTTGCTCCACCGGCAAAGACTATATCTGCTTCATCCTGAAGCAATGATTTCAAACCGTCAATAATCAGTTGATGATCGTCAACTACCAATACCTGTATCATTTCAGAATTTTTCATTTCTATCTTTACATGGTATGACAATAGTAGTAATAGTACCTCTACCCGAGAGGCTATCTATAAAAATCGTTCCATTCAGGTTTTCCACTCTTGACCGAATATTTTTTATTCCTCCGGAGTGATGCCATGCCGTTTGATCTAACGAAAATCCTTTCCCGTTATCTTCTGCCATCAGAGTGATTTCTTTCTCACCTCTTATGAGCTGTACGTTGAAATACGAAGCCGAAGCATGCTTGATGGTATTATTCAGCAACTCTTGTATAGCCCTGAAAATAGTGTGTTCGACCAGGTGCTCTATGCCTCCGTTCAGTCCGAATGCTTCAACCGTCATATGCAGTTGGTTACTTTGATTGATATGTGCGGCAAGGTTTTTCAATGCCTCTAATAAGCCTTTCTCCGAAAGCAAAGAAGGCGCCAGATTATGTGATATGTTCCGCAGCTCGTCAAATGCTTCGTCCACACTATGGATAGCCGCATTCAGCAATTCGTTCTTTCTGTCTTCGGAAAGCTGTTTCTTTTGTTGCATCGCACTTATATGCAGCCGTGCCACTGAAAGCATCTGCCCTATTCCGTCGTGTAGCTCACGACCTATACGTTGCCGCTCCTGTATCTCAGCTTCAACAGCATCCCGTGACTTCTTTTCATTGAGATGGATGATCGCATGTTGAAGCTTTACTTTTTGTTTATGCTGATAGTTAAGATACAGCAGATATAACCCTATGATTACCAAACCTGCCACAACCAAAGTAAAGATCAACATTGAATTTTTTTTACTGATACTTAGCTGCTGGCTTTTTATCTGTAGCTCTTGTAGTCTATTGGTTTGGTGCAGGCTGTTCAGCTCCAGATTATAAATCTGATGCAATACAGCCTGATTTACTAACTCATCTTTGCGCTTCACATACTCTTTATAGTTTTCAAGACTTTGAATCAGCTCTCCTTTTTTTTCATAGATTTTCGACAAAGTCTCATATCCTTCATAAATGAGTATCTGATTATTAATAGCGCGGGCTATTTTCATCGCACCAAAGGCCGTTTCAAGTGCCTGACCCGTATCTCCTGTTTCAGACAGGCTGACAGCCATTCCTAACATTGCAAAAGCTTCCTGATAACTCTGACTTATTTTCCTTGCAATATTGCGGCTTTCTGTATAAGACTCCAGCGCATGAAAATAATCGCCTAATGAAGCATATAAATTACCTTTACCTTGCCAGGAAATACATAACCCATACAGATTATTGTTACGGGTAGATATTTCTTTTGCTTTAGCGTAGTAAAAGAAAGCCGAATCTGCCTGTTGTTCTTTAACATAGGTCATACCCAGATTGCTTAATGCAGCAGCAATACCTATGCTATCGGATAAATCAGTAAATCCTTTGAGAGCCAAAAGAAAATTAGCTTTTGCCTTTTCAGGATTATTGATTTCATTAAATACCAGGCCAATATTATTATAGGAGCTAACAGCCTGATCTCTTCGATCAGTAAGCTCGTAAGCAGCTATAGCTTTATGCAGATACTCCAAAGCATCTTTGAAGTTACCCACTTTTAGATTCACTACACCTATATTATTATATACATTGCCCAAAAAAGTACTGTCATTCATTTCCGAACTCATGATGATGGCTTTGTAATAGTGATCCAACGCCTGTCCATAGTCGGCCTGTATATGAAAGCTAGCACCTATAGCTGTATGTATCCGTATTTGACGGGTGCCGGCTCTCTCACCTACAGAATCAAGTAGATTTTCCAGAGTAAATCGGGCACTGTCCGGCTGGGAATACATCAAAGCCATTGCATAATCAACGATGCTATCACAATATATTTCGATTTCTTCGTATGCGGCCTCTTTGTCTCGTAGAAACAAGCCCTGCGACCGGGTACTATATGCCGAAAAAAGTATCAACACGCATACAAATATCCAGTGCAGGCCACAAGTGTTACGGCATGATTGGTAAAGCACATAAAAAAAACCCTTCAGCAGCATGGATTATTTTTTCTGAATTCTAAATGCAAAAGTACAGTCTTGAAAGCAGTTATTACATCAATAAGCTAGGTCTTAAATAAAAATACGTGTTGGCACTGAGTTAATTTTAAGGTAAATATACCAGATTTCCCTGATCAATAGCCTTGCAATACTATATATTTTTGTTGAACCTAAATCTGTATGTAAAATGCATCTGAAATAGAATACCTTTTACTAACCCATTAATCTGAGCGTGAAGCGTAGGTTTTTCCGGTATCTGTTTTAGGGTTGTATTTTTTCTTTCGAAAACAGTTTGGGTACAGATACTCGATCAGCATGAGCAAGCCGGTTGAAGATTTTATCGGCTTAAGTATCTTTTAGTTTAGTTTTTGTTCTTAACTTTTAAATGTTCTCAAATCTTAATTCTATGAAAAAAGTTAACTCTACCCTTTTTCTTTTTTTGATAGGTTTGATGCTGTGGCTTCCCAATAAAGGTCATACACAAACCAGTCATTCCAGCCTTGCGGTGCAGGCTGTTGATTCCATTGTGATTGGTACTGGTACCGAAACTAGCATGAATACTCCGGTAACAGCTTGGTATGGATACTCATTCACACAAACTTTGTACTTGCAGGATGAGATCAATATTTCTAACAAGGTGATCAGTCAGATTGGCTATCAGTATGCAGGCTCTGATTCAGATTTAGAGTTAGAGTTAGAGGTATGGATGTCTCATACAGAGCTTAGCTCTTTAACGCAGACGGTATCCTTAGCCGAGCATATCAAAGTGTATGACGGACCTTGGCATCTGCATGCCGGAGAAGAGTACTCAACCATTGAGACATATCCATTCTATTACAATAATTCAAGCAATCTGTTGATTACAGTCATTGAAAAGAAACCTGGATATAACTCTTCAACTGATCGTTTTTATGTTACTCCTATAGAATCTAACGAACAGATGTGCGTAGGTGACTGGAACGATAGCTCACCTTATGAAGCTTCTAATCTGCCAGCCGGCTCATCTTTAAACGTTCGATCCAATATCAAAATCTGGTTTGACGAGATGCCTACCGGACCGGCAGTTTCTGTGATCACTCCGGGTCATTTAGATTTTGGCGATGTAGAGATAGGTGGTACTGAACAGCAAACCCTCATACTTAAAAATGCAGGTGTGGATATGTTGGAAATAACCGGTTTCCAGACATCGAATGCCATGTTTCAGATTGATGAACAAGTGAGTTTCCCCATTCAGCTTGGAATGCTCGAAAGCAAAGCAATACAAGTCAATTTCACACCTACCAACTCCACTCTTCAAAGTGGAACATTAACCTTTTTATTCGACGCAGGGATTGAAGGCGACAGGACAGTCAGCGTAAACGGAAGAGGAGTCAACTTAGTAGCAGTTGTGGTAGGCGATGGTGAGGAAGCTAACAGCTTGATCCCTATATCACCTTATTATGGATATTCATTTTCCCAGACGATCTATTTACAGTCAGAGATAGATATACAAGACAGAATGATACAACGTATTGGGTATCATTATGCCGGGTCTTCCACTGACTTAAATCTAACTCTCGAGATCTATCTGTCACATACCGAACTTACCGAGCTAACTGGAATACAACAGCTTAGCGGACACTCAAAAGTATTTGATGGACCTGTAGTCTTTAGTCAAAACACCGACTTCACCTGGATACCACTTGAAGGATTTTATTATAACAATACTGATAACCTGATTGTTACAGTCATTGAAAAACGACCGGGATATAATTCACCAAGCGATCAGTTTTATGCTACATCGATTGATGGAGGTATATTCCGAAGCCGGTATGCCCGCAACGACAGTAACCCATACGACCCTCAGAATCTTCCAAACGGTAATCCTGAAGGCTCTATCCCGAACACTAAGTTCTGGCTTGGTGATATCCCCACAGAACCTATTATATCTATCAATCCTGACAACCTCGACTATGGACAGGTTGAAGCTACAGTAGAAAAAACACTGACAGTAATAGCCAAGAATAAGGGAGGTGGTATTTTAACCATAGAAGGAATAGATTTCAGCAATGATGTGTTCAGTGTGAAAGATACCGAGTTTCCGGTTAATCTGGCAATAGGTGAAAGTCATACCTTTCAAATAAGCTTTATACCCGATGAAATTCAGCTTGAAGAAGGTACTGCAACTTTTATTGTTGATGAAAGCGTACCTGGTAATAAAGTTGTACAGCTTAGCGGGCGTGGCCTACGTTTTGGTGTGTTGCGTGAAGGATTTGAAGATGAGCTATTCCCACCATTTGGCTGGAAAGTAGTGGATAATAATGGTGATAGCAAAGGCTGGCTACGCAACACTAATACCGTACCTACCGGTCAGGTAGCTCCCCGCACGGGTGTGGCAGCGGCAGGTCTGGATACCTATGCTGGAAGTCCAGGACAAAATAGCTATGACGACTGGCTGATCACACCCCAGATGATATGGCAAGACGGCGACCTGTTTAGCTTTTGGATCAAACGATTGGCAAACCAGACCGGACAAAGATGGCGTATCGCCTACTCAACAAGCGGAAGCGACCCATCAGAATTTACAGTCATAGATGAAATCGTTGATCCAAGCATGAATTATACAGAAATGGCTTATGATATGAACGACTATGGCCTGATAGACGGCGAACTGTACTATATGGCATTTCAGTTTTATAGCAATTGGTGCTGGCCGGGCGTAATAGACGATGTGATGGGATCAGTAGTAAACCGCTTTCAAAATGATTTGTTGGTAAACGATTTCAGCACCCAAAATGAATACCTGAATCTCGACACCCCTTCTGACTTTATAGTTGAAATAGGGAATTATGGTTTGGCTCAAGTAAATGGAAGCGACTACAAAGTACAATTAGCAAGCTATATAAACGGAAACGAAACTATCCTGGCCGAGGTTGATGGAGTGGATATAATAGTTGGGGAAATGATTGCTCTAACAATTCCACTAATTATGGAGCAAACAGGTGAGTTTTCAATCTATGCCAAAATCGATTGGCCGGATGATATGAATGAGGTGAATAATGTGAGTGACTTGATTGACATAGAAGTATTAGGAACTACTAAAATTGTCAAACATATTGGATCCTATCCAATTCCTGATAATGCAAGTTATTCTAATTATTACCCGATCGATTTTGAAGACTCATGGCGTAGCACCAGTCTAACCCAAACAATTTATCACGCCAACGAGTTAAACACAGGTGGTATCATTGACCGTATTATGTATTATCGTTCGTTCGGCGAAAATATGTCGCAACGCAAAATCAAGATATGGGTACAGGAAACCAAAGCTACTGATGTAGAAGAATATACTCCTCCATCACAAATGAAATTAGTTTTTGATGGAAAGGTGGACTTTAATGAAGGTATTGGAAAAGTAATGCTACCACTTACTTATCCTTTTGTATATTCAGGAGGCACTAATTTATTGGTGACTGTTTTTTATTATGAAGGTTCTACCTATGCCAATCATGCCAGGTTTGCGTATAACTGGCAAAGCGGGGCTTCCAGAACAATCAGAGATGACGGATTTTATGAAATAAACCCTGAACAGATCAGTTACCCGTATTCTACCACTGATTATCCTATCACTTCCTTTATTTTTGAAATAGGTGAAGGCTTAGGAAATATTAATGGCCGTGTACTTTATGAAGCCGATAACAGTCCGGTTGAAGATGCCGAAATACAAATCATCCATCCCGATTTCCCTGACCTCATCGCAAAAGTATATTCCAATGCACAAGGATATTATAGCATACCTTATGCCTTAGCCGGTCAGAATCTGCAAGTGATCGTCAGCAAATACGGCTACAGCGATGTGATCTATAATGATGTGGAATTAGCAGCAGGCGGTAACATCAACCTTGGTAATGCCTTGATGAAAGAACGGCCTCAAATTGCCTTGAGCGGAAGCGTCATTAAAAGCACTACTTTAACTGCTGCCGAATCAGCTCATGTGATACTCAGCGGGATAGATACCTATGAAACATATACAGCAGCCGATGGTAGTTTTGGTTTTGACGAGATATGGGGCGAAACAACCTATACTATTTCAATTCATCTTGAAGGATTCCAGAATTATACAGCTGAAATCACTGTACCAGATGTGAATTATCAACTACCACAAATCACCTTATCGGAAAATGCGCCTGCGCCCAATGTAGTTACTGCAACTAGTAGTGGAAGTGATGCATTGGTAACCTGGTTTGCTGCCGGTCAGCCATATCCTCAAACATTCAGATACGATGACGGAGTAGCGGTTGGTGTGTTGATCACGCCCGGGAGCCCAACTATAGTAGGTGGATCTGCATGGAAACATCACGCATTCCTGCAAAATGTACAATGGTACACCTATAACTCGGCTAACTATCAAAAATCTGATGAGGTTATGGTTACCATCTTAGGACTCAATCCCGATGGCTCACCTAATCCAGATGATGTGTTGTATATAAAAGAACATCTGACTAATGATTATGGCTGGAATGATCATAAACTTACAGAGATGATAGAAACGCCAAACGGTTTCTTCTTTGGTATTTCAGGCTATAATAACTATACCTTATTAGCTTATGACGATGGCGAAGGCGAGCCATGGGAATGGCAACCCCGCACCCAATGGAGCAATGGATTAGGTTCGTATAACCCACTTGAAAACGCCACCTCACCTCCACTACATGGTAGTATCTTCATACGCGCTGCTGGACTTACTTACGGTCCTATCGAGCTATCAGCTCCCGAATTATTCTTTGTACAAGTTGATAAAGCTGATAGCCAGCTTATAACAGAAAGTATTCCCACCTTAGAAACAGTAGATCCGGAAATACAGATCAAACCGATGACTGCCATAGCACCCAAAGCGTTTGAATCGTACAATATTTTCCGTAAGAAGAGTACTGAAAGCGAGTGGACACAGCTGAATACACAACCTATTACCGATACCTCTTTCTTAGATACCGGATTTTCTCCACTCACTTACGGAGCATACCAATTTGGAGTAGAAGCCGTATATACCAACGATGTATTATCAGATAGGGCTTTATCCAATATGTTGGAAAAAGATATGCGATTAGCTTTGACCTTAGAGGTAGAAACCAATACCGGCGTTGCAGGTATTTCTGAAGGGGCTTCTGTGAAGTTAGTGAACAACAATGGCAATGTAAACTACATCTATAATGCTATTGTTGGAGAAGACGGAAGCGTTACCGTCAATAATATCTTCAAAGGTGTATATACCCTCACTGTTACCAAAGCCGGATTTTATCCTTATACCGAGACAAGCTTAGATCTTGAAATAGAAGGGATCACCTATCAGTTTTCCGTAAGCATTACTGAGAAGCTCGACGATCCTTATGATGTTGAAGTGCTAACCGAAGGTATGACCATAGGGAAAGCACGCCTGCTATGGAATCAGGAACCGATATTCGACGATTTAGAAAGCTATACTGCATTTGCTATTAGCGATGTAGGCACATGGAAATTTGTAGATCAGGATGGGAATCCTACTGTATATCCCTCTGGTGTAAGCTATCCCAATATGGGAGAGCCAATGGCATATATAGTGATGAACCGGGCACAAACTACTCCTCCACTTAACGAAGCCTATTGGAATGCCCATTCGGGCAATCAATATTTTGCTGGTTTTGCATCCGCAACCGGTAATACTAATAACTGGCTAATAAGCGAGTTGCAACAGCATAGCCGCGATTACACCCTTAGTTTCTGGGCTAAAACAGTTTTCGAAACATATGGGTTAGAGACCTTCCGTATCGGATATTCCACAGCTTCAGATAATCTGTCCGACTTTGTGTTTATCACCGGAAATGTAACTACTCAATCATACTGGCAGAAATACACCTATCAAATTCCCGATGAGGCTAAATATGTTACCATACGGCATAACTATACAGGAGCTGCGCTATTGATTGACGACATCAGCATAGGTGTTGAATCGGACGGCGCTATTCCAGGCAATGGATTTACTGTATATTTGGATGGAGAAGAGATAGCCAACGGACTGACTACCACACAGTATGACTATACAAACCTACTCCCTGGCTCTTATACAGCCGGAGTAAAAGCAGTGTATCATACCGGCGAATCAAACATCATTGAAATACCTTTTGAACTGCCTCCTGGAACACCTGTTACTTTAGAAGTGAAGGATAATACCGGCCAGCTGATGGATATGGCGTTTGTGGAAATATCGCAACAAGGCATATTGCTGACAGATGGCTTCACTCAGAACGGTATCTATGAAGCAGAGCTTTATCCGGGAACTTATCAGTATGAGGTAAGCTTTGATGGCTATACTACAGCTACCGGAAACTTCTTAGTAAGCAACAGCCCGCTGACAGTAAATATCACGCTGACAAGCATTGTTGAACTGAGCTTTGAAATCAAAAATAACGCCGGACAAGCTGTTGAAAATGCAACGGTAGTTGTAAACAATCAGTACCAGCAGACACCAGCAAACGGAATAGTAAGCTTTGATATTGAACCGGGTCTGGTCAGCTGGGCTATAACACATCCTCAATATGAACGTGCGTTGGGTTCACAACAAATCACACAAAACACTAACCTGCAAATTATTTTAGATGACCTACAATGTGAGGCTCCACAAAATTTACAGGCTAACGTGAATCAAAATAATGTGACGCTCAACTGGGATGCTCCTGTCATTGGTGCCAATGGCTCATGGCTGCATTGGGATGGAGAGCATGGCAACAACAGTATAGGAACAGGCGGAGTAGTTGATTTTGATGTGGCTCAAAGGTTCACACCGGCTGACTTAAGCGAACATGACGGAAAATTCCTTACAAGAGTTGTTTTTGTACCCCGTGAAGAAAGTTGTACTTATAGCGTACGTGTATGGACTGGTGGTAACATCAGCGGCCCTGAAAATATGTTGGTAGATCAGGTAGTAACAAATCCTATACTCAGCCAATGGAATGAGATATTCTTAGATATACCTATACTGATTGATGCATCTCAGGAACTCTGGATAGGATTCAGAAATAATACGACTACCGGACATCCGGCAGGTGTTGACTCAGGCCCGGCTATTGACGGAAAAGGTAATATGATCAACCTGGCCGGCCAAGGATGGCAAACACTGTTAGAAGTCGCACCAACACTGAACTATAACTGGAGTGTCAGAGGCTTGGTCGAAAGTGTGGAAACTACAGGAACAACTGCATTAGTGCCACTCAACGATCAAATAAACAGACAGGCACCTGAAGCCGAATTCACATTGGTACATCATACCGATAAAGGGCTTGCAGGAGAACCCAGAACCCTGCTTGGATATAATATATACAGAGATGATGTGAAAATAAACAGCACTCATATTACTGCTTTAACTTATAACGATAATATAGTTGCTGTAGGAACACATTCATATTACGTTACTTCGGTGTGGAATAACGGCTGTGAATCAGCTGGGTCAAATATTGTGGAAGTAACCATAGCTGCTCAACCCGCTTCCATCAGCCTCAGCCCATCCTCATTGAGCGAGACCCTTGAACCCGGTCAGACCTCTGTACAGCAACTGACTGTAACCAATACAGGCGGCTCAGACCTTAGCTTTGAGATAGAGGTGAATATTCAGGATGGTGCTAACGTACTCAGTCCTGTTTCTGATCCTGTTAACAGCGATCATCAGCCATCTATCCATGCGGATGCTTTTGCCAAAGCAGGTATCCGGCAGGCTGTTGCCTCACCCAACAGAGCTACCCTTGATGAGGTGATACGCTACGACAACGGAATAAACGACGATGCCATAGGCTTAACCAATGGAGGCACCTTTGAAGTAGCTGCCTACTGGCCTGCTTCTGCTATGGCACAGTATGTCAATATGCAGCTTGAAAAAGTTGAAGTGTATATCAATGACGCCCCTTCATCAGCTGTTATTAAGATATACGGACAAGGCACATCATCCTCACCCGGTGCTTTATTGTATTCACAAAGCTTTAGCTCTACACCCGACACATGGATCACTGTCGAATTAGATACCCCTGTTGGTATCACAGGCAGCGATATCTGGATTGGGTACGAAGTAACTCATGCTGCTGGACAGTTTCCTGCCGGTTGCGATGCAGGCCCTGCTGTAGTTGGCTATGGTGATATGATAGCTCTTGGAGGTGCCTGGGATCCTATCTCGGTCATAGCAGGATTTGATGTGAACTGGAACATAGCCGGATATCTAGTCGAAGACAGTGGCCCTGTAGGTGAATGGCTGAGTGCCTCACCATTATCCGGTACTATCAGCTCCGGACAAAGCCTCACCATAGATGTCAGCTTTGATGCGTATGGCCTCCCGGCAGGAACATATACCGGAAGCTTAGTGTTCAGCTCCAACGACCCGACAAATCCTGTAGTTGAGGTACCAGTTACCTTGGAAGTCAGCGCTACTGCTGTTGCTGTGATCACCCTTGATCCGGAATCCTTAGTGTTCTCCGTGCCTGAAACCGGAAGCCAGAACCATACTCTTACTATTGGTAACACAGGTGATGCAGGCTTAGACTGGTCAGCCACGATTCAGTATCTGACACAGCTTACTACAGCTGCTATCAGTGTGCCCGAAGGGCCTGAACCTGTAACGCAAGCTGATGTGCACTTTGCTCTTGCCGGCACACAGTCCGGTAGCGCAGCTGCCACACACCACAGCCGTGAAACCATTATCCTGAACTATGACGGTGATAATTACGATGCCATTGGCTTACAAGGTGGTGGAAGCTTTTATGTAGCAGCCCGCTTCCCGAGTGATATGGTCAGTGCGTATGCCGGCTATGACCTGGAAAGTGTAGATGTGTATATCAACGATATCCCTTCACCCGCCACCTTATATATCTGGGGAGCTGGTACTACCACCACTACGGGTAGTATCCTGCATCAGCAGTCGTTTGTAGCTAGCGGAACCAGCTGGAACACCATTAGCTTAAGCACTCCTGTTACCTTAAACGGTCAGGATATATGGGTAGGTTATTTGGTTACTCATCAAGACCAGCAGTGGCCTGCCGGTTGTGATGCAGGTCCGGCTCATCCGCAGGGCGACTGGATCTCTATGGACGGAAGCTCATGGGATCATTTAGCCGGCTTTGGATTGGATTATAGCTGGAACATCCGTGCGTTGATCAACAGCGGAAGCGACTTCAACTGGTTGAGCTTCAGCCCCACTACAGGCTCTGTAGCTGCCGGAGCAACCCAACCAGTTACCGTTACTGCCGATGCGGGCGATCTGCCGGTAGGTATCTATAATGCCAATATAGTGATTGAAAGCAACGACCCCATCAATCCGGTGAAGACAGTTCCGGTAAAATTGAATGTGCTTGTTGGTATAGACGAAAGCAGCATGGATCAGATCAGTGTGTATCCTGTGCCGGCCAACAGCTTGCTGCATGTCAAATTAGTTGATGGTGTACGGCAGATGCGAATGATCAATATGATGGGTCAGATAGTACATGAGGCCAATCTGAATGGCGAGCTGAGTCTGACCATAGACCTTACAGGCTTCCATAAAGGAGCTTATGTGATGCAGTTCATCAACGAGCAAGGTGAACGAGTGCATAAAAATATAATTATCAGTGAATAATTGTTTTGGTTAAGTAGATGAAAAGCCGGCTTTAGTCAAGCCGGCTTTTTTTATTTTATATGCCAAGCCAATTTCTTGTCTTCCGCAACCTTGAAAAAAACAAAAATTAAAGCAGCAGGTTTTTCACTGCGTATCCTTCCAACCAAGCCCTTACTAATTGAGTACCTGTAGCTTATATTATCTTCTTTAAGCTAATTCAATGGCATAGTTTTTCTCATATTATTTAGACTGATTTTAAATTGCATGATTTTCTTTGCCAAGAAAAAAAAGCAGTATTTTTATCCTATCAATTCGATAGGATTAATAGTATGTATAGTTTTTAAGTTATTTAATTTCAAGTTTTTATGAAATATTATAAAATTAAACTTCAGTTTATTTTGAGTATAGGGGTCATTTTGCTCCTCTTTACTGCAACCACTGCTTTTGTCGGGCAGCGATCATTTAAAGTACAGAATGAAGGAAGTTCAATGGTTGTTACAGGAACTTCATCGTTGCATGACTGGAAGCTTGTTGTAAACGATTTTAATTGCGATATGACAGCTACGGCTGATCAAGATCATCTACAGATTGATGCCGTTACTTTCAAAGGTAAGTCGAACAGCATTTCAAGCGACAATAGTTTGATGGACAAGAAGACTCATCAAGCATTGAAAACAGACAAATTCCCAGAAGTAAAATTTACCATATCGAGTAGTAAGGGATTAAGTTTAAAAGATCAGACATTCAGCGGTCATCTTGTAGGTGATTTATTCTTAGCCGGAAGAACAAAGACTGAAACTATAGAGGTGACAGGCAAACTGCTTTCGGATAATAAAGTTCAGGTAGTAGGATCAAAACAATTAAAAATGACTGATTTCGGTATCAGTCCTCCTAGTGCGATGATGGGTGCTATTAAAGCTGGTGACGAGGTAACTGTGTCATTCACCCTAGTACTTTCCATTTAATATTATAAACTTATAAACCAGATATTCAATATATTAAAATATTTTCTATGAAAAAGATCGTTGTATTTCTTTGTTCTATATTGATTACTTCATCAGCATTTGCTCAGCAGTTTGAAGCTCCAAAAAACAGCTTTACGTTTGAGCGATTAAAAGTAAATGTCGGAGGTGATTTTGCACTCCAGTTTCAGGCACTTGATCATTCGACCGTTAATGTTGATCCGCTTGTGGATTTAGGTAAGAACTTCAACTTACCTTCTGCCAACCTTAACCTGGATGTATTCTTAGCCGATGGTATAAAGCTACATATGCGTACTTATCTGTCTTCACGTCATCACAACGAGGCATGGGTGAAAGGCGGCCATTTAACTATTGATAAGTTAGATTTCATACACCCGGGCTTTCTCGAAGAGTTGATGAAAGTGATCACTATCAGGGTAGGACTTGACGAGATCAACTATGGTGATGCTCATTTTCGCAGGACCGACAATGCCCATGCCCTCAATAATCCTTTTGTCGGAAACTATATCATGGACGCATTAGCTACCGAAGCTTTTGGAGAGTTGTATTTCCGTCAAAACGGCTTTATCGCCATGATAGGGCTTACCAACGGACATATGAATCAGACGGTAGTGAAGACCGATGGGGTGGACGATAAGATATCGCTGTACGGAAAATTAGGGTTCGACCGTCAGATACAGGATGAGCTGAGGCTCAGGCTTACCGGCTCATTTTACAGCAATCAGGGCGATTCGAAGAAAAACCTCTATGGTGGCGATCGTGCCGGCGCACGCTATTTCAATGTACTTCAACCAGCCGGTGGCTCAGCTAATGACTTTTCCGGCCGATTCAATCCCGATTTCAGAAAGCTCACTGCAATTCAGGTCAACCCATTCATTCAATACAAAGGAGCTGAACTGTTTGGAGTGTATGAGATAGCTTCGGGAAGCTCAGGAGGCAGCGACGACCTGAAAGGCTCATACAGTCAGATAGGAATAGAATTGCTGTACCGCTTTGGAAAAGAAGATCAGTTTTATTTCGGAGGACGGTATAACAATGTATCAGGTAAACAGACTGAAAATGCAGAAGAACGTCATATTGACAGGATAAATATTGGTGGTGGATGGTTTATGACTAAAAATATTGTGACCAAAGTCGAATATGTTCAACAAAAGTACTCTGGGAAGGGCTGGACAGGTGTATTCGATGAAGGTAAGTTCAACGGTGTGATGGTTGAAGCTGCTATTTCGTTTTGATATGATGCGGTAAGAAGAAATATCACTCAATAGAGAGAAGCGCTAGTAGTTAGTATCTGCGTCAAAAAGCGCCCTCTCTTTGATAAAACTTAATATGATGAATGCTCAAGCTTTAAAAATAATCAGTTTAGTTTGGATCTGGCTTCTTGTGTCATCATTTGCGATGGCACAGGAACCGGAAACAAAAGCCGGTGGATATCATACCTTCGGACGATTAGTTATCCATGGAGCATCCAATGTAAACACCTTTGAATTAACTAACGAGATAGCTCCTGTTGTACTGAATAACACCACTATGTTTCTCGACAGCCTTATGTCGCATCAAAAAAAATATTGGATCATCATACCGGCTAAAAACTTCCACACGAAAAACTTAGGTATCTACCGTGATTTTATGGAGTTGATCCAGGCTGATAAGTTTCCGTTTATCAGAATAGGGATTATGCACACTGATCTTCAAAAAGCATTAGAAGACACACAAAAAATCAGTTTTCCGGTTGAGATCATTATTGCAGGTGTCTCACGAAGCTATCATATGACATGCAGTGTAGCTCCTAATACAACAGATTTATTAGTGCTCAACGGGTCGAAGAAATTAAAGTTAACCGACTTTGAGATCACTCCTCCCGAAAAATTTTTCGGTATTATTAAAGTCATGGACGATATAATGGTTAACTTTGATATTCCAATTTATGCATCTATCGTCCACTAAATAAGCTAGCTTGAAAATTAATACTAAGACAAGATACGGTATGAGGGCTATGGTTGAAATCGCCAAATATTCTCCTGATCAGGGTATATTTCAAAAGGATGTGGCATTCAACCAAAATATCTCCAACAAGTATTTAGACCATATCATGCATGCTCTTAAAGTGGCTGGGCTTATCCGCCGCTTAGGTCACAGAAAAGGATATGTGCTTACCCGAAATGCCGATCAAATCACTGCTTACGACATTAACAATGCATTTGAACCCGGTATCAGTGTCATTGAGTGCCTCGACTGCCTTGTGAAATGCCCAAGAGAACCGGCATGTAGTACACAGGATTTTTGGCGACATTTGAATAAATCTATAATTGATATCTTTCAATCTACTAGCTTGCAAGACCTTTTAGAACAAGAAGCAGCTCAAAATAAATAAGGAGAGTATCCCCCCAACTTGGTGTAAGGTATTAATCAGGGCATATAGCCATATTTTTCGGCGAACTTACTCAGCCCGATAATGCTTTTGGCTTTGGTTTTACTGAAGATATTCTTCCGGTGAGTTTCAACCGTTCGTTCACTGATAAAAAGACGTTCGGCTATCTGAGGTGTAGTAAGCTCTTTAGCTATCAGAACCAATATTTCTATCTCACGCTTAGTAAGTGTTACCTCAGGCCGTGTATCTTGCTGCATACCGGAGCCGTCCAATCCTGTGTTTCGTTTCTCAACCCTGTTAAACAACACATTTTGTATTTCAGAGCCTAAATACTTCAAGCCTTGTGCTACCATCTGAATCGCATGGGTCAGCTCTTGTATGCTGGCCGACTTTAAGATATAACCGGAAGCACCGGCAACTATCATCTTCTCAACATACTCATATTCATCATACATAGTGAGTGCTAATATCTTAGCCTCGGGATATCTTTTTTTTAGTTGAGCTGTTACTTCTACTCCCGACATTTGCGGCATATTGATATCTATCAGATATACTGTAGCCTGATGTTGTTCTATTTGTTCAAGAAACTCTACCGGATTTAATGAAAAGCCGGAAACCTCAATGCCATGCACCTCTGATAATAAGGAGCACAAGCCTTCGACAAACATCTTATGGTCATCTATTAAATAAACTGATAAATCGTTCATGAGATCAATTACTTTCTTTGGTTTGTAAGGGTATGATAAATGTAACTATGGTTCCTTTCCCTATCGTACTGTCAATAAACATATTTCCTTTCAGACTTTCTATTCTTGAACGGGTGCTTTTCATTCCTAACCCTTTGTTTTGTGCTAAGGCAGATGGATCGAACCCTTGCCCGTTATCTTCAATCATCACTGTGATATCTTCTTTGCTGCCAATGACTTGTATATTGATTTCACTGCCTTTGGCATGATGGAGGATATTGTTCACACTTTCAAGTATGGAGCGATACAACACATGCTCAACATATGGCTCTATCTTACCATCAACCTCATACATATCCAGATTCACATGATAATTGTCGGTCTCGTTCAAACGGTTAACTAAATTTTTTATAGCTGCTTCAAAACCTTTTTCAATCAATACTACAGGAGCCATATTTTGTGAGATCTGCTTGATCTCCTTAAGTATCTCATTGACAGTTTCTAATGTATTACTAACTATTTTCTGATTGGTATCGCTCAATTGGTTTTCCTGGCCATTCAAAGCAGTGATATTCAACTTAGCCAACGAAAGCAAAGGGCCTACCCTATCATGTAACTCAAGACCTAATTGCTTGCGTTCCTCTATCTCGGCCTCAAAAGCTACCTTCGAACGTTCTTTAGTAGCCCTTAAATTGGCTTCGTTGATCTTTTTCTGCTGCTCGATACGAACCCTGTTGGCATAGAAATAATAAGCAGCAGCAATGAGTACTATGATAAATAAGGAAACCAAAATAATGATGTACAACATCGTATTACGCTGGTTGATCAGATAATTCTGACGCTCAATCTCTAAACGTTGTATCTCTTTGTCTTTGCTTAAATGCTGTATCTCCATATTATAGATCACATGCAGCTTGGATTCGTCCATGACATTATCACTCAGTTCAGTAGCTATTTTATAATGTTCCAAGGCAGACACAAAATCATGCTTTTTCTCCATGATGCTGCTCAAAATCATGTGGCTGTTCACTATCATCTGCTTATCATTGACTAACTGAGCCAACTCCAAAGCTTGTTCAGAATGCTGCATAGCTTTATCAAGCATGCCCATCTCAATATATGTTTTGGCAAAACCAATTTGCACCTCACCTAAGATACTTTTATTTTGGATATGCTGTGCTTCCCCCTCACTCTTTGAATAATACTGTAAAGCCATATCATACTCTGCCAGAGCAAAATAAATATCCCCTTTCGTTTTCAAAGCCGTTGACAAACTATACAACTCTTGTATAGGCTCCGAGAGATCAAGCACTTGATCAACCATAAAAAAGGCGGAGTCATAATTTTCGGTGTAAATATAGTTACGGCTCAATCCTAATAAAACAAGTGTCTGACCCGGAATGATATGGAGTTTATTAAATCTGGAGAGGGCTTCGGTAAAATGCATCTGCGACTTTTCAATATTCTTTAACGATGCATATAACAACCCTATGTTACAATGAACAGCAGCGATCTTATCGTATATGACACCTTTCTCATAATAGTTCAAAGCCTCAAGATAATTAGCCAATGCTTCTGGATAGTTTCGGGCATAATATTGAATACCTCCAAGGTTATTATAGGTGTCAGCAAGTCGGGAATAACTGTTTAAAGCGGTTGCCTTATTTAAAGCCTTATGATAATATTCCAGGGCCAGACCATAATCCGACTGTATCGCATAGGAAGCTCCTACTAAGTTCAATAAGCGGACTTCCCAGTCTAACTGATTAAACTCTACAGCTTGTGCAATAGCTTTCAAGGTCTTATCGCGCGCCAGATCAGGTTCGTGATACACCAAAGTTTGCAACTTGGAGAAAAGACTGTCAATAGGTACTCCATCAACAAAAAATGACTGGCTTTCCTTTTTCTGGCTTCCGGGAAACAAGAGGAAATCGGCACATACAGGAATAACTACAAAAGAAAACAACAGCAATAAAATTTTCCGGATACACCATGTACATCGCCTTTTACTTTTCTTGAGCAACATTACCTTAGAATAAATTGAACATAGAATGATTTATTTAAACATCAAAACAAAATTACGCCTTTACAAAGCAAGAAACATAGGGTCAAAGCCCTTAAAACAGCAAAATACCACGTTTTACGGATAGATATTACCAGATTCTACTGAAAGGTTAATCAATTCACTGACTGTACTTTTGTACTGTCTCGTAAATTAAGCTGTTTTATGAACTATGGTATTCTGATTATAAACTATCGTCAATACCTTTAATTAAAATCAAAATTTTATATGCAGATAAATGTATCATAACTATAACCAAAACCTTTAGACATGAAAAATAATTTACTTTTTACATTGTGCTTATTTACGCTTTGGGCTCTGTGTGTGAGTTTGCCCGTAAGTGCCAATACTTCGACAAGCCCCGAAAAAGCCAACCCTGACTTATATCATATAGGTGTATCAGACGTTGCAGAATCCGGTAGATCGTACACGCTCCCTTTTATTGAAAACTGGGGCGAAGGATCATTTGACCATCAGGACTGGACATTCGACAACTATTTAGCCAACTGGAGAGTATCTGGTTCAGGTACAAATGCACCTTATGCACAGTTCATGTATCAGCCCAGAAACTATAACTATAACAGCTCATTAATCAGTCCGATGATTAATATTGAAGGTGTTGATAATCTGGAGCTATCGGTTGATTTCTATTTCTCGGGATATATGTACACAGGAACAGAGCATCTTACGATTTTTATCT
>Ga0265294_10003256_pt1 | contig 20852 bp, 17 predicted proteins | sample MunlanPumphouse3_FD_192504 | JGI IMG/M metagenome (GOLD analysis project Ga0265294, IMG submission 192504) | Groundwater microbial communities from a municipal landfill in Southern Ontario, Canada - Pumphouse #3 | ecosystem: Environmental > Aquatic > Deep subsurface > Groundwater | place...
ATTACGGCAGTATAAGAGTAAGTCGCTGGTTACAAGCACGATAGTTGGAGATGTCGATGTTTTTTCTATCGCATCAGACGACACGATGGCTTTCGTTAATTATATGAAAATAGTGGAAGGGTCGTTGGTGCATGTCAACACCATAGAGATGAAAAAAATTATTGATGAGCAGAGCGATGATTTGTTGATGACGGCTATTTCGGAATTGCGTATGCGCTATAATAGCGAAAGTGAAATGATAATAGTTCCGTTTATGCCGTCAATACAAAATGAAAATGTTAAATATATAGTGCCAAAGACGGGAGATAAAAAACATTTGTTAGAATTATCGGAGCGTAATTTGCGGTTTTATATACTTGAGCGGGAAAAACGCAAAGATTTGGTAGATCCGGAGCGACATACCAAGCGGATTTTAAATACTATGATGCACGATTTGCGGATGCCTGTAGAACCGCGAAGGATAGAGTGTTTCGACAATTCAAATTTACAAGGCACAGAGCCGGTTGCAGCTATGGTGTGCTTTATTGATGCAAAGCCGGCGAAGCGTGAATACAGGCATTTTAATATCAAAACAGTTGTTGGTCCTGATGATTTTGCTTCGATGGAAGAAGTAATATTCAGACGTTATAAACGTGTTTTAGACGAAGGCTTAGAACTGCCACAGCTGATAATTGTTGATGGCGGCAAAGGACAGCTGAGTTCGGCACTGAAAAGCTTGGAGGCGTTGGGGCTTGACAAAAAAATTACTGTTATCGGAATAGCAAAACGTTTGGAAGAACTGTATTATCCGGGCGATTCTTTACCTATGTATCTGAATAAAAATTCGGAAACGCTAAAAATAATTCAGCAGCTGCGAGACGAAGCTCACAGGTTTGGCATTACTCACCACAGAAACCGCAGAAGTAAGGCAATGCTTAAGGGTGGTGAGAGTAAGAAGAAAAAATAATACAAGTGTCGCAGGGAATGTCGTTTAATGACTAAACGTTAAATAGTTTTATCGGGCAGTAACAATTATCAATCCTTAATTTTCAAAATTTATGACTTCCTCTGCATCTATAGGCTTGTTATTGTACCATAACTCAAAATGTAGATGAGGACCTGTGGATAACTCGCCGGAATTACCTGTAATAGCTATGGCTTCGCCGGCATTGACGTATTCGCCTTCTTTCTTTAATAAAACCGAGTTGTGCTTGTATACACTGACAAACTCATGTTTGTGCCAAATAACAATTACGTTGCCTGTCTCTAAAGTCCATGCAGATAATATTACAATGCCGTCTAATGTGGCTTTCACGACATTACTTTCTGTAGATATGATGTCTGTGCCAATGTGATGTTGAGCAAGGTTGAATTTGGAGGTTATGATGCCTTTTACCGGCGGATAAAATGAAAAACTGCTGATGTCCAATTGATTGACATTTGCTTCTGCCATATTTACGGAATAAGCCTGTTGTTCAAAATTATTTCTGAAAATAGAATCATTGGCTGAGATTTTGTATTCAAAATGATTATCCGGTTTAGTCTTGTTTTTATCAAGAATATGATTGTAATATATTGTATCTTCACCTCTTAGAATAGCTAATAAATTTTGATTAAATAGCAGGGTTTGATATAAAACATGGTCTAAACTGTCTGTTCTTTCTTCTAATACATACAATTCATTTCTCAAATCAGGGTCCGTATAACCCGGAATGTATTCCCGAAGTTTTGTAAAAGCAGTTAGGTAAACTGTTATCGCAATTACAAATAATATTATTATAAATAAAAAGGTTATCAACATCGCCGGTGATATTGTATAATTTCGTTTTTCTTGAAAATCATGTTCCGATTGGATTACTATTCTGAATCTTTGTCTGATTTTTCCGAAAAAACTCCTCTTATCTTTCGTTTTATTATTACTTTTCTCCAATTCCGTATTTTTTTTGTGCAAATGTCGTGTTTTTTTTTCAATTATAAAAAAATATAGGTGTTAATTGAAAAAAATAAAATAAATTTGCCGTTTTAAAGTTATTTCTAAATAAAGTATTTTTTATTATTGTGAAGTCAAGAAAATTAGTTTTAGATATTATTTTATTTATTGTCGTTTGTAGTTTGTGTGCTTGTTCGACAAAGAAGAACACATTTACGAGACGGTCGTTCCATAATCTTACATCACATTATAACGGTTATTGGAATGCAAGAGATAAAATGCGGACAACAGTTGAGCAAATGCGCCATGGTGGTGTCGATAATTATACTGCAATTATTCCATTGGAGTATTATGGAACAAAGGCTGAAACTCAATCTATGAAACCGAACTTAGATGGTTCAATAGAGAAGTCTTTTTTGATGATTCGCCGACATTCCATGATATTTGAAAAAGAAGAAAGAATTAAATGGATTGATGATTGTTATATGGTGATAGGTATGTGCTATTTTTATGAAAAAGATTATAGCAATGCCAGAAGAACCTTTCAGTATATTTTGAAAACTTATGAAGATACTCCTTTAAAAAATTATGTACAACTTTGGTTAGCAAGAACTTACGTTTGTAGTAAAGAGTTTGAGAAGGCTCAGATAATGCTTGAGACTATACAGCCGGCCATCAATAATTTTGAAGTTTCACGCACTGTTCAAAAAGAATTTCCTGTGGTTTATGCTGAGTATTATCTATATCAAAGTAAATATGATGAGGCTATAAGCTATCTTGAAAAAACTATCGAAACCAACAAATTTAATAAGACTTTGAAGCAACGCTCTCGATTTATTTTGGGACAAATCTATCAGAGTAAAGAAGAATTTGCAAAAGCAACGAAGTATTTCGAAAAATCATCTAAAGGGAATAACTTCTACATTAATTTTAATTCAAAAATCAGAATAGCACAATGTTATGATACAGGCAATGGCGATAATATAGTTAAAACATTGACAAAGATGCTCAAAGAGGAGAAAAATGCAGAGTTCAGAGACCAAATTTATTATGCTCTTGCCGATGTTTGTAGAAGAAAAGGTGATACGACATGCCAGATAAATAATCTGAAGAATTGTGTGGCTTCGAGTGTCAGCAATAACTATCAGAAAGCTATCGGAGCTAACGACTTGGCTAACTTGTATTTTAATAAGAAGTTGTATATAGAATCGCAGCCTTATTATGATACAACAATTCAATTTTTGCCTTACGATTATCCGAATTATATGGAGATTAAAGAGCGTGCCTATATTTTGACGGATTTAGTAAAATGCTTGACAACAGTACAGACAGAAGATAGTTTGCAACGTATGGCAAAAATGGATCCGAAAGAAAGAGATGCAATGATAAAAAAGATCATTGATAAGTTAAAAGAAGAAGAAAGAATTCGTCAGCAGCTTGAGCAACAACGTCAGCAGAGTTACAGCTCTTCTATTGTCAATCAATATGAGAATCAACAAATTCAAAATCGTTTGGGTGTTCAGAGTTCTTGGTATTTTTATAATACGCAGACAGTCAGTCTTGGCATTACCGAATTTAAGAGGCGTTGGGGCAACAGAAAACTTGAAGATTTATGGTTTTTGCAAAACAAGCAATCTTTTTCGTGGGAAGAACTTGGCGAAATTGCTTCTGATACAACATCTTCTGATACAATACAATATGTTACTGATGTGATGGACCCAAAATATTATACTCAATATCTTCCTCTTACCGATGAATTGATGGTGATTTCTAATAACAGGATTGAGAAGTCGTTGTATGATGCCGGTTTTATTGCCACTGAAAGGCTGGGTGATTATAATTTGTCTAACGAGTGTTTTGCTTCACTGATAAAAAGATTTCCGGAGTCTAAATATCTATTGCTTTCATATTATATGCAATATATGAATTGTACGGAACTTAGCGAAGCTGATTGCATGAGTGAAATGAAAGGCACTATTATAGCAAAATTTCCAGAAAGTGATTATGCGAAATTGTTGCAAGACCCTTCTTATATCGTAGTTATGAAACAGCGTATGGATGCTGCTAAAAATCTTTATGCTGATATATATAATTCGTATGAAAGTGGAATGTATGATTTGATGCAGATATATGCCGAAGAAGGTCTTGCATTGAAAGACCCGGATTATGCTCCGCGCTTTATGTATATGTCGGCGATGGCAGATATAGGTAAAAAACTTGATGATACTGTGGCAATATCTAAATTAGAAACTTTGATACACAATTATCCGTCTGCCGAAATTACGCCTCTTGCGCAGCAAACGTTGGATATGCTGAAACCTAAAGAAGAAGTAGTACTCGATTCTGCTACTATTGCAACGATGGAGCAAGAACGAATAGAGAAAGAGAAATTTGAACAGGAGATAGAAATGTATAAATATAGGTGTAATGCAAACTATTTTTACGTCTTAGTGCTGAATGTGAATAAAGCTAATGTAAAAGCAATTTCGACAAGAGTGTCCGATTATGTTCTGAGATACCATAAATTTGACAACCTGTCTTCTAAAAATCTTGTTCTTAACGATTCTTGCGAAATGATTACGGTAAGTTCTTTTCCTGATTGTAATAAAGCTTTGGATTTTTATGAAAATGCCATGGAAATCAATTATATATATTCAGGATTGCCTCCTGATGCTTATTATCACTTTGTTATTTCGCAAGATAATTATTCTACATTTTATAAAAATAAAAATATCGAAGCTTATCAGTACTTTTTTGATAATAAGGTATTGTCTAAAAGAAAAGAAACAAATAATTAACTTATAGTGAAGAATTATGGCTAAAGAAGTAGAAGTTGACAATAGAAATTGTGCAAATATTATTCAAACAGGTACTAATATAGAGGGTGAAATACGAACTAATGGGAATATCCGTATTGATGGAACAGCTTCAGGGACAATAAAAGCCTTAGGTAAAGTTATTATTGGAGCAGAGGGTGTAGTTAATGGAGAGATAGAGTGCGGAAATGCTGCCATTGAAGGTCAATGTAATGTGAAAATTACTGTAAAAGAGTTGCTTGAGCTAAAATCTACTGCGCGGTTTGAAGGTGAAATAAGTACTTCAAAGCTCAGTATTGAAACGGGCGCAATTTTTTGTGGTATTTGTAAAATGAAAATAGAAGATAAACAAAGTATAAAAGAAAAATAATCGAGGTAAATTTATGACAGACGTGGATTCAATAGGATTTTTTGCAGAAGATGGCTTGGATTTTGATTGTCCTAAAGGCTATGAAAAATTGCGAAATCTTTATGATAAAGAAAAATTAGAGAAGTTGAAGTATCATTATGCTCAGATTTTAGATCTTTTAGGAGAAGATGTTCAGCGAGAAGGACTTGTTAAAACACCTGAAAGGATAGGTAAGGCAATGCAGTTCTTTACTCATGGTTATTTGATAAATCCTGAAGAAATTTTGCGTTCGGCAATGTTCTCGGTAGATTATAAGCAAATGGTTATTGTTAAAGATATAGAAATATATTCAATGTGTGAGCATCATCTGCTTCCGTTTTTCGGGAAGGCGCATGTTGGCTATATTCCCCGTAATTACATAGTAGGTCTGAGCAAAATAGCTCGTGTTGTGGATGCTTTTGCTCGCAGATTACAAGTACAGGAACGTATGACTACTCAAATTAAAGATGTTATTCGTGATACATTAGACCCGCTTGGCGTGGGAGTAGTTATCGAAGCTCAACACATGTGTATGTCTATGAGAGGAGTACAAAAACAAAATTCTGTTACAACAACTTCCGACTTCTATGGTGCGTTTTTGCGCAAAGAAACAAGAGAAGAGTTTATGCACTTGATAGGTACTAAGTTAAATTGATTTAAAACAAACGATATAAATATTTTATAAAATGAAAGCATATATTTTCCCCGGACAAGGGGCGCAATTTTCAGGAATGGGAAAGGATTTATATGATTCTAATAGCATTGCAAGAGATTTATTTAAAAAAGCAAATTCAATATTGGGATTTAAAATTACAGATATTATGTTTGAGGGAGCAGAAGATGACCTGAAACAAACTAAGGTTACCCAGCCTGCTATTTTTCTTCATTCAGTAATCTTGTCGGTGGTTAAGAAAGATGATTTTACTCCTGATATGGTCGCCGGTCACTCTCTTGGCGAATTTTCTGCACTTACCGCCATTGGTGCATTGTCTTTTGAAGATGGATTAAAGCTTGTCAGTAAACGTGCAATGTGTATGCAAGAAGCTTGTGAATTAGAGCCTTCAACAATGGCAGCCGTACTGAAAATGGACGTAGAACCTCTTGAAAGTATCTTAAATTCTATTAATGATGAAATAGTTGTCGCAGCTAATTATAATTGTCCGGGACAAATTGTGATATCCGGCACTGTTCAGGGCGTTGAAAAAGCAACAGAACTGATTACAGCTGCTAATGGGCGCGTGGTGCCTCTTAAAGTTGGTGGCGCTTTCCATTCGCCGTTGATGGCTCCTGCTAAAGAAGAACTCGCAACAGCTATACAAAAAGTTAATATCGTTGAACCACAATGCCCTATATTTCAGAATGTTAATGCTCAACCGGTGAAAAATCCCGATGTCATTAAAAAGAACTTGATAAGCCAACTGACTTCTCCTGTAAGATGGATGCAGTCTATGCAAAATATGATTGCTGATGGAGCTACATGTTTTTATGAAGTCGGACCCGGTACCGTGTTGCAGGGATTATTACGCAAAATTAAACATGACATCAACGTTGAGTCTTTGTAAATAATCAATTATGAGTTGTTGTGGCGGCATATAGCCGTAAATATTACACAACTAAACATTAAACAGTTTCTTCGCATTGATTTGGTCGATTGTTAACTGCTGTTTTAAGGCTTCCAAGTTGTCGAATTTTATCTCATCTCGCAAGCGGTCAACGAAGTATACGCCTAAGTAATCTCCGTAAATGTCTTCATCAAAATCGAAAATGTTGACCTCTATAGTTAAATCTTTACCGTTGACGGTTGGGCGTGTGCCTATATTACACATTCCGAAAAAGTTGATGCCATGATATTTAACTCTACACGCATAAACACCGTTGGCTGCAATTAGTTTTAACTCGTTCTCTATGAATATGTTAGCTGTCGGAAAGCCAATGGTACGTCCAATTTGATGCCCATATACAACTTGTCCGAATATGGAATATTCATAACCCAACATCTCGTTGGCTGCTTTAATATTACCACATTTTAAAAATTCTCTGATTTTTGTAGAACTGATAACGTTGCCGGCACCGGTAATTGCCGGTATTTTTATTAGTTGATAATGATATGTGTCCGAAAGCTCTTCCAAAATTTTGTAAGTGTCTGCATGATTTGAACCTCCAAAATGACTGTCATAACCAATAACAATATACTTTGCTCCGATTTTGTTTATCAATATTTCGGCGATAAAATCAGCGGCGTTTAATTTTGCAAAATCAAGAGTGAAAGGTATTTCAATAAGAATATCAATGCCATAATGAGCAAATATGTTGTTTTTCCTACCTTTTGAGTTTATGTATTTTAAAGGCTCTTTTTGTGGGTACAATACATTGAGAGGGTGCGGATAAAATGTAACCACTACAATTTCGCCTCCTGTCTGCGCCTTAATCTCTTTCATCTTGTCGAAAATGGCACGATGCCCTAAATGCACTCCATCAAAATTTCCTATAGAAACAATAGCATTATCTATCTTTGGAATATCGGCTAAATTTTTGTAATATTTCATATCTTAAATTCCGATTTATGCTCGTCTGATTAAATATTTAAGTATCTGTACTGCATTTGTAGCAGCACCTTTTCGCAGATTATCAGACGTTATCCAGAGATTTATGCCGTTTTCAACGGAAAAATCTCGTCTTATCCTGCCAACAAAAACTTCATCTTTATGTTCGGAAATTATCGGCATGGGGTATAAATTGTTTTGAATATCATCATATACAATCAGCCCTTCGGAATTATTTAAAATATTGATTACATTTTCCATAGAGAAAGGCTCGTAAAATTCGGCATTTACAGATAAAGAATGTCCGCCTGTAACCGGAACTCTCACAACGGTAGATGTTATTTTTATTGAGTTGTCGTTGAGGATTTTGTGTGTTTCGTTTTCTAATTTTATTTCTTCTTCTGTGTACCCATTATCTAAAAAATTACCACCTTGCGGAATAATGTTGAGGTCGATAGGGTGAGGATAAGCGATAGGGACAAAATTGTCGCCGTGACGTTCATTTTGCAACTGTGTGATGCCTTTTATGCCTGAGCCGGTAACAGATTGGTAGGTTGAAATTACTAATCTTTTGATTTTTAGTTGTTTGTGTAAGTTATGCAAAGCCATAACCATGCCTATTGTCGAGCAGTTCGGGTTGGCTATTAATTTATGATTTTCTATTGAATATGCGTTTATTTCTGGTACGACCAGTGGGGTGTCATTATCCATGCGCCAAGCAGAGGAATTGTCGATGACTGTGGTGCCTGCTTGTGTAAAATTTTTGGCATACTGCCGAGAAACATCTTTGCCTGCCGAGAAAATGGCATAATCCGGTTTCATTGCAATAGCATCAGCTACACTTATCACCTTCCATTGTTTGCCATTATAAACGACTGTTTTTCCTATGGATTTTTCTGAAGCGACAGGAAGTAAGGTGTCAAACAACAAATTTTGTTCTTCAAGAACTTTGAGTATTAAAGAGCCGACTAACCCCGTGGCTCCAACAACAGCAATTGTCATAGATGTTTGTTTGTTAACTGTTTATGCCGGAATGGCATATTTTTATTTGAATATCAATTGTGACCCTGAGAGGGCTCGAACCCCCACCACGAGAATCGGAATCTCGTATTCTATCCGGTTAAACTACAGGGCCCGCGACTATTTTTGCTTAATTAAAAATGTTTTTAAAACACCAATATTGTCAATATTTTCAGTAAGCGTTAATTTGTCTTTCGATAAATTAATATTTTTTTCCTGAGCACCGGTAGACGGGAAAGTGCAAACTATTTTTTCATTATCTGCCGCTACATACCATTTACCTTCTTGGCTGTATGTTTTTTCACCGACGGTCAAAGATATTTCTATGACGCTGTCAGTGTCAAATTTCCAAATTACAGCTTTTTGCTGTTCAATAAGCTGGTCAAGACTTTCGGCTGTAACCATAGCATTTTCATCTAAGGTGTAGGTGATGTCTTCAATTTGCCAAGTTCCGATTAAGCCGGATTCTATTTTTTCGTGTTTTGAAGTACATGATACTATTGTTATAATGCTAACTACAAGTATCGTAACTAAAAGATTTTTTTTCATTTTTGTAATATTTAATGATTAAATTTGAATATTTAATTTTTCTATGGTTTTAGAGGCAGCGGCTTGTTCTGCTCCTTTAATATTATAATCGCAACCGGTTTCCATAGGTGTGCCATCGATAAAAACTCTGACTATGTATTGTTTTCCGTGACCATTACCTTGGATTTCGTCAACAACTTTAAATTCGGCGAATTTTTTATTTTTTTGAGACCATTCTAAGATGATACTTTTGAAGTTAGAGTTTTTCTGTTCAATTTCTTGTAAATCAAAATTTCTGTTGATGATATTCTGGACAAGGATACGTTTGGTAAAATTGAAACCTTTATCGAGAAATAATGCGCCGAAGAATGCTTCGAATGCGTCTCCTTCTATGGATTTTGCGTTTCCTTGATGTTGGAATGCTATCAATTTGTTGAGACCTATTGTTTTACATAAACTGTTTAGTTGTGAGCGACTTACTAATTTCGATCTCATTTCGGACAGAAAACCTTCTTTTTTGTAAGGGTATAATTTATATAAATATTCGGCAACTATTGCGCCGATTATAGCATCTCCCAAATATTCAAGTCGTTCGTTGTTAAGGTCTATTTTAGCTGAATCATCAATAGGAGCAGACTTATGATGAAGAGCTAATTTATACAGATAAATATTCTTCGGATAAAAGCCGAAGATGTTATAGATAGAGGTGTATAGTTTGTGATTAGCTGAAAAGAATATTTTTAGAGGAGGTAAATTGATATTAATAAGTTTCACTGCTATTAAACTTTTTAAAAATGATTGAGGTATTATGTCCGCCGAAGCCGAAGGCATTGCTCATAACATAATTAACGCTGCGTTTTTTTGCTTTGTTAAATAAGATGTTGATGCATGGGTCAATATCGGGGTCATCAGTGAAGTGGTTAATAGTAGGGGGGATATATCCGTTTTTGATAGATAAAATAGAGGCAATAGCTTCTATGGCACCTGCTGCGCCTAACAAATGTCCTGTCATAGATTTTGTTGAGCTGACAACTACTTTTGATTTATTGCCAAATACGCTTTTTATTGCATTAATTTCCGAGACATCTCCGAGGCTGGTAGAAGTTCCGTGAGTATTAATATAATTAATATTTGTCGGGCGTATTTTGGCATTACTGATAGCGTTTTTCATTGACAAAGCAGCTCCGTAGCCATTAGGGTCAGGTGCTGTAATATGAAACGCATCACACGACAAGCCTACACCGGAGATTTCGGCGTATATTTTTGCTTTTCTTTTTAGTGCATGGGGCAAACTTTCAAGTATCAAGGCACCGGCACCTTCGCCAATAACAAAGCCGTCTCTGTCTTTATCATACGGACGGGAAGCTGTTTTACAGTCATCGTTGCGTGTAGATAATGCGTGCATGGCGTTGAAACCGCCTATGCTGACCGGAGTAATGGGACTTTCCGAGCCGCCGGCTATCATAACATCGGCATTGCCTAATAATATTTGATAATAAGCATCAATGATGGCGTTGGCACTGCTTGCACAAGCTGATACTGTTGCGTAATTGGCACCTTTAAAGCCATATTTTATCGCCAACTGACCGGCTGCCATGTCAATAATCATCTTTGTGGCAAGAAACGGACTGAAACGAGGTGTCCCATCTCCCGTATTATAATCACTGATTTCGGAATATAAAGTATCAACACCTCCAATGCCTGAAGCCCATACAACACCACAACGCTCACGATTTAATCTGTCAACAAGTAACTTGGAATCTTTGATGGCTTCTTCTACAGATACAATAGCATAAATAATGAAAGGGTCGTTTTTTCTTGCATCTTTCTTGTCCATGTAGTCCGTAGCTTCAAAATTCTTTAATTCACAAGCTATATGTGTCTTGAATTTAGTCGTGTCGAACCGGGTAATTTCATTAGCACCACTTACTCCATTTCTTAAGCCGTCCCAAAAATCAGAAACATTGTTGCCTAATGGAGTAAGTGCGCCTAAACCGGTAATAACTACTCGGTTAAGTGTCATCATAGATTTTACTTTACTAAATTTTCAATGTATGTAACTGCATCTCCAACTGTACTGATTTGTCCCGCAGCATCATCCGGAATAGAAATACCGAATTCTTTTTCAAACTCCATGATTAAATCAACAGTGTCTAACGAATCAGCTCCTAAATCATTAGTGAAACTTGCTTCCGGAACTACTTGTTCAGGGGATACGCCAAGTTTATCAACTATGATTGCCTTTACTTTGTTTGCAACTTCTGACATAACTTTATAATTTTAAATAAACATTTTGCAAAGGTCTGAATATTTTTATTAATTACAAAATTTTTTACATTAAACTTTGCAAAATTGAAATAATAAGCTGTGTATCAATGCGATATATAATGGTCTAAAATTTTGTTTTTACCTTAAAATATGTAAATCGCCGGATAAAACAGTCTCAAATTCTCCATCAAAAGTGTAACTCGTCACTATACATACATAAAAATATACCCCTATAGAAACATCTCGTTTGGATAAATAATCTTTACCGTCCCAATTTATTTCAATATCTTTGGAAGCAAAGACCAATCTGCCCTGCCGGTTATATATCTTTGTATCTACACTTTTTATATTAGAATATTCTTTTGGCTTAAATAAATCGTTGTATCCGTCTCCATTTGGAGAAAAAACATTTGGAAGTACGTAATTTGTACATTCATTACCAATGGCGCATACTATGTTGGAAATATTACTGATGTTTTTGTTGTAGTCTATGGCTGTTACATAATAACATCCAAAAATTTTACCATCATTATAATGTTCAAAAATTGTGTCGTTAGAATTTCCCATTACAGAATCAATCAATGAAAACTCGCTTGTGCTTGTAGCTTGGTGGTAAATATAATAGCCGGCGACATCATCGCAGCAGGAACTTTCAGGATTTGTCCATTGTAATATGTTTGTACTTGTCTCACAAATAGTTTTAAGATACAGCTGTGGCGGACATGGAGCATCAGTGTCAACAGGTGTACAACATTGTATTTGAGAATTATTGATAATAGGAAATACATAACCGGCAGAATTGTAACGTCCTGTTGATGAGACAATATAGCAATATTCAGTGTGGTTTTCCAGTAAACTGTCTACGTAAGTTGTCTTTGTTGTTGAAGCAATGCTGTCGAATGAGTTTTCTGCATTATTTCGATATATTGTGTAATAATCAATAAGCCATGGCACTAAACAATTCCACGACAGTTTTGCTTTGCGGTCATTACCTTCTGTTTCGAGAAATATTGATGTAGCGTGTTCCGATTTACCCATATATTCTTCAGCAGCACCGGCAGGGCAATGATGTAAAGCTATGTAATAGCTGTGTCTTAGATTTTCAGTATTTATTCCATAATCGTAAAAAATCGAATCGGATAAGTCGGATGCCGATTTTATTTCATCATATTGTGAATTGTTGTGATTATATCTATACAGGTAATATTTATACGGATCAGGGTAAATAACGGTATCAATTTCTGTAGGTGGTGATAAAGCTATCATCATGCTTCCGTTAATGCTGTCGGTTTCCAATACGGAAACATTGGTAATGACAGGCAGGTCTTTCTTCAAAGTAACAGTGGCTTTATCTGAAATTACACTTTCTGTGTTATTATTGAAATACGCTGAAATACGATACGAATAAGTGAGTCCGATAGATAAATTGCTCATATCTCCAACATCAGTATAATAATTGTCAGAGACATTGGTAGTGCTGTATATTTTGATATATCCCCAATTATAAGGCATTCCGGTAACGCAATAATCTACTTCATGATTATCGTCAAATTGCGAGCGATAAATATTAAAGCCGAGAGCGTTTTGACATTCATAATTATCCCATGAGAGGAAAACGTTTCTTGATATAGCTTCGGCATCAAGGTTTTGTGGAGCTTTGGCAATAACAGTGATAGCTGTATTGGATATAGTGCTGAGGTTCACAATGTTATCTTGGTCGGTGGCTTTTAAATATAAAACGTAAGGTTCTTTTCGGACATCATAACAGTTAGGTGTCCACGAGAATGTACCATTTGAAGTTCCTTGTATATTGTCATTTATAACAAATTTTGCATCAGTTGGTTCTAAGAAGAAAGGCTCGCCGGTTGCTATGAGTTTTATATAATCGCCGTCAATGTCGGTAGCGGATATTGACATGTTCAGAGTGTCGTTGGCGAAAACGCAGGTGTCGGTAATGTTATTAATTACCGGCGGGTTGTTGTCGCAGGCGGAGACTATGATTTGGAAGTCGCGGATGATATATCCTATTAAAGTACCGTTACGCCATTCTTTAACGATGAATGCGACATTAAATTCTCCCTGCAAACTTGGAGTTTCCCATGTAATGTCGCCGGTAATTTCGTCTATGACAAAATAGGAAGAGGCGGGAGGCAGAGAGTAACCTGCAATAATATTGCCGTTGGTACCTCTACAGGAAGTCAGTTCGTATGAAAGGCTGTCTCCGTCAGGGTCGTAAGCGCCGGCATTGGTGATGAAAGTTATGCCTACACAAGCCTTGTCGACAGGTAACATTGTAAGTTGCGGTGAGTCGTTGGAGCCAAGAAAAGGATTTATCATCAACAAAGTTTCAATATAAAAAGGTACGTTTACAGAGTTGGGAATATTCATAACTCCATAATTTCTGTTAGGGTCTTCAACAGAAATTATAAATGTGCCTGTGCCGGAATATGAGTGAGTAGTAGTGTATTTGTTGAGTTGTACATCTTTGTAGCCTGCAATATTTTCGCCCAGATGCAGACAATAAATGCCGGCAACATTATAGCCCCCGGGACCGTTAACACGTGCAACTGTTGAAGTTGTGCCATCGCCCCAACTTACTTCTAATTCGTTTCTGTCGGCAGTACTTGGAGAGTAAGTTATAGTGGTAACAGTTATTTCGTAAGTGTAACCGCTGATGTGTTTGAAGGTTATTTCTCCTGCTCTGTTATGCGTGGCAAAAGCATTGACAAAAATTGAAGACAGCAAGATAAGAAAAAATATTTTTTTCGCCATTTTTTTAATTTATTCGAGTACAAAATTAATCTAAGATTTTGAAATGGCAATCAATATTATTTTATAATTTTGCAAAAAACATTAAAAAGAGACGTGAAATAAATGGCTGATATATGTATAAGATTGATTTAGAGCAAGAAGCGATAAAAATAGAAGATGGTTTTAACACCATATTAGATGCTTGGCAGTCTGAACGAAAGACGGAAGAGAGTATTAAAGAGGTGCGAAGGGCTTTTGATTTAGCTGTGAAAGCCCATAATAATGTCAGACGTAAGAGTGGTGAGCCTTATATCTATCATCCAATAGCTGTTGCAGTTATTACGGCAAAAGAACTTGGCTTGGGGAAAACATCAATTATTTGCGCTTTATTGCATGATGTGGTCGAAGATACAGATTATACTTTGGATTATATCAAAGAAGAGTTCGGTCAAAAAGTTGCCGATATTGTTGATGGGCTGACTAAAATCAGCGATGTCTCTTTCAATAATTCCAATGTTTCATCTCAATCGGAGACTTTTAGAAAAATATTGCTGTCGTTTGCTTATGATATAAGGGTTATTTTGATAAAGTTGGCAGACAGACTGCATAATATGCGTACTTTGGAGTTTATGCCTCGCGAGAAACAAATCAAAATAGCTTCCGAAACGCAGTATATATATTCTTCTTTAGCTCATCGTTTGGGATATTATAATATTAAAAGTGAACTTGAAGATTTATCGCTAAAATATCTTGAGCCGGAAGTTTATTATATGTTAGATGCTAAAATCAAGGATAAAAAGAAAGGTTATCAGCGTTTTATCAACGAATTTATATATCCTGTAAAAAACGATTTGTCGCAGCAGGGCTTTAAATATGATATTGCAGCCCGTTTTAAGACGGTATTTTCTATATGGAAAAAAATGTCGGAGAAGAAAGTTGATTTTGATGATATTGATGACCTTTTTGCAATACGCATTATCATAGATTCGCCGCGTTCTCTTGAAAAATTCGATTGTTGGAAAGTTTATGCAATAGTTACCGAATATTATAATCCTAAAGCAGATAGGTTAAGAGATTGGATTTCTACGCCTAAGGCTAATGGCTACGAATCTTTACATGCTACTGTGATGAGTAAAACAGGACAATGGGTAGAAGTTCAAATTCGCAGCAGAAGAATGGACGATTTAGATGAAAACGGTTTAGCTGCTCATTGGCGCTATAAGGATAATGTTGACACGCAAAGCAAGTTAGATCAATGGATTAACAAAATGAAAGAATTAATAAACAATAATTCTGTTGAAGTGCTTGATAATGATGCTACTACATTTGTTGATGATTTTAAGAACAATCTTTTTACGGATGAAATTTTTGTTTTTACTCCTCAAGGAGAGTTAAGGACTTTGCCTAAAGGAGCATCAGTTCTCGATTTTGCTTATGCTGTTCATACAGAATTGGGTGATAATTGTATAGGTGCCAAAATAAATAATAAATTAGCGGCAATAAACACTATCTTGAGAAATGGGGACCAAATAGAAGTTTTAAATTCAAAGAAGCAAAAACCTAAGGAGGCATGGCTTGATATTGCTATAACACAGAGAGCAAAAAACAGAATCAGGACTTCTTTGAATCTTCAAAAGAAAGAACATTTTGAAGAAGGCAAACAACTTACGGAGGCGTGGCTTAAACAATATAATTTATCAACGGATAATGATAATATTGATGTGCTGCTTAACAATACTCAATCTGATTCTTTGATAGATTTATATTATAAGGTAGCTGTCGGCAAATTGAATTTAGATGATTATAAACATTGTTTTGGTTTGCAAGATAAGGTGAGGTGGTATTCTTTTTTGAATTTCGGGAAAAATAAATCGGATAAACAGATAAAAGACATTATCAGCACTCAAACAAATTCTGATCCACGTTCTTTGGTGTTAGATGAAAATTTGGATAATGTAAAATATACTCTTTGTTCTCGATGTAATCCCATCCACGGTGATGATGTTATAGGTTTAATAGGCTCCAGAAATAATATAATGATACATCGTACAAATTGCGAAGAAGCAATAAAGTTGATGTCGCGTTATGGTAATAAGATAGTTAAAACCAAGTGGAGAAAAGATGATACAACTGTCAGTTTTTTAGCCGGAATAGAACTTAACGGTATTGACAGAAAGGGGCTTCTTGTTGACCTTACGACACTTATTTGCAATACTTTTAATATTAACATGCGTAATATTTCGATTCAGGCATCTGACGGAATATTTTCGGGACAAATAACTTTGTATGTCAAAGATAGTAATTCATTGAACAAGCTGATAGCAGAGATAAAACACATAGACGGTATTCGGTCGGTTGTAAGAATCAACCGCAGCGAATAATGTTTATTCGCTGTTTTAATAGTTGATGATTTTTGCAGCTGTTTCGATTCTTCTAATGGTTTCTTCTTTTCCTATGATGTCCATGATGTCAAAGATGTGAGGACCTTTAAGTTCACCGACTAAACATAATCGCAATGAGTTGAATACGGTGCCGAGGTTTAATTCGTTTGAGGTTATCCATGCGTTAATAGTGGTATCACATTCGTTGATATTATAAGGCTCAATGTTTTTTATGACTTCTATCAAATTGTTCATTGTTGAGGATGTGCCTTCTTTCCATCTTTTGTGGACGGCTTTTTCGTCGTAAGTTGTTGGTGCTTCAAAGAAGAAGTGTACTTGTTCCCATATTTCTTTTACAAAATGGAGGCGTTCTTTAATCAGTCCGCATATTTTTTCGAGAGTTTTGGTGTCGTATAAATTTTCTTTACCATGTAAATAAGGTATAGCTTCTTTGCATATTTCGGCATCAGGTTGTTTGAGCAGATATTGTTTGTTAAACCATTTTGCTTTTTCGGGGTCGAATTTTGAGCCTGATTTGCCGACTCTCTCCATTGAGAATGTGTTTATAAGTTCTTGCATAGAGAATATTTCCTGTTCGGAGCCTGGGTTCCAACCCAATAATGCGAGCATATTGATAAAAGCTTCGGGATAATAGCAGCTTTCGCGATAGCCTGAAGCTATTTCTTCTTTGTTAACATCTAAAGGCCAGCGGAGTGGAAATACGGGGAAGCCCAAACGGTCGCCGTCACGTTTGCTGAGTTTACCGTTGCCGTCCGGTTTTAACAAGAGAGGTAAATGAGCAAATTCCGGCATGCTGCTTTCCCAGCCAAAGGCTTTGTACAACATGACGTGCAGCGGCATCGAAGGAAGCCATTCCTCGCCGCGTATTACGTGCGAAATCTTCATTAAATGGTCATCAACAATGTTGGCAAGATGATATGTCGGCATACCATCAGATTTGAATAGAACTTTGTCATCAAGTGTTGCCGTATTTACATGAACCTCGCCTCTTATCATGTCGTTGATGGTCAGCTGTTCGTTGGCTGGCATTTTAAATCTGATGACGTATGGTTTATCCGACTTCAGCCATTGTTCTACTTCTTCGGCGGTCATGGTAAGAGAATTTTTCATGCTTAGACGGTGAGCAGCATCATATTGGAAAGTTTCATGTTTATCCTTTAACAGAGCTTCTCTCATCTGCTCTAATTCATCTGCTGTGTCGAAAGCATAATAAGCGTTTCCGGAATCAAGCAGTTGCTGTGCGTATTGAGTATAAATATCTTTGCGTTCTGATTGAATATATGGTCCGAAATCGCCACCGGCAGAAACGCCCTCATCAGGGATAATACCGCACCACCTCAACGACTCTATAATGTATTCTTGTGCGCCCGGAACAAAACGTGTCCGGTCGGTATCTTCTATTCTTAAAATAAATGTTCCATTATGCTGTTTTGCAAATAGATAATTATATAATGCAGTTCTCACGCCACCTATATGTAAAGGTCCTGTCGGACTTGGAGCAAATCTTACTCTTATGTTGTCGTTTTTCATAAAAAAAATTTTGCAAAAGTATATCAAAGTTTTTAAATTGATTATCGAAAAAAAATTTTTTGCAATAATCAATAAATAAAAAAAATGTATTACCTTTGCAACTCGATAAAAAACTCTAATATTTATAATAATTAATGTACGCAATTGTAGAAATCGCAGGAAAGCAATTCAAGGTTGAAAAGGGTAAATACGTATACGTAAACCGCCTTGATGCAGAAGAGGGAGCTGTTGTTGATTTTAACAAAGTTCTTCTTCTTGACTCAGATGGTGCAATTACAGTAGGGACACCTGTTGTAAAAGATGCCAAAGTTGAGGCTAAGGTGTTAGAACACCTTAAAGGTAACAAAGTCCTTGTCTTCAAAAAGAAAAGAAGAAAAGGATATCAAACGTTGAACGGTCATCGTGACTTTTTGACAAAGATTCAAATAGAGAATATTGTATTTTAATAATCCTTAAAAACAAACAGAGATGGCACATAAAAAAGGAGCCGGTAGTTCAAGTAATGGTCGTGAGTCGCATAGCAAACGTCTCGGCATTAAAAAATTTGGCAGTGAAATAGTCAAAGCCGGCAATATAATTGTAAGACAAAGAGGAACTGTTCATAAACCGGGTGAAAACGTCGGTATGGGTAAGGATTATACTATTTACGCTTTAATTGACGGCACAGTAGCTTTCAGTAAAAGAAGAGATGATAAATCTTATGTTAGCGTTAATCCGTTGACAGAGTAGTTTTTTGTATAAATAATATTTTTAGTAAAAGAAGGGGCTTTCTGTTGAAAGTCCCTTCTTTTTTATTTGCTCTTTAGAAAATTAAATACAAGTCCTGCAGTACAACTTATATTCTGAGATTGTTTTAAGTTGAATAACAGTATGTTGTTAGCCGCAGCGTATATTCGGAACATCATAAAGTTTACACTTAATCCGGCACCTAAGTTTACTTGTGAATTATCGTAATTAATGGCTCCAATAACCTCCAAAATGTTGAAGAAAGTTCCGGTATAAGCCAAACTTATATGCGGAATTGTAAGGTTTTTGTCGTTTATTTCCGATAAAAGCATTAATGAGAGACGGTGGTGCGGCGTAAAATCATAGCCGGCGAGGCATGATATTTTAGGTGTCAAATACGAAGCCCATGAGTCGAAAGATGTTGTGTCAACAACAAAGTACCCGCTTAGACTGTCGACAATGGCTCCTGTGTTGATGCCATCATCATAATAATCCAAAATATCCAAACCTTCAAAAAAGAAAGAACCGTCATCATAATATTGTCCCGAATTTATTATCTTGCTGGAATAAGATTTACAATTGCCTTTCCATAATACGTATCCCAAGTCGAGTGCGCTGATTGAGAAGTCGAATTTATTTATATCAGCGTATACACCTAAGTCGATAGCGGCTCCGTAGTTTTGATAAAAGTCGAAAAACTTGAAAAAGCTGCCGGAGAGACACTTCTCTAAACTATTTAAGTCTGCAAATGAAGAATTAATGTTAAAGTGTTCATCTACGGTAAGTGCGTAGCCGTTGGGGTCTGTTTTTACCTTCAGATAAAAATCGGTTAGTTCTATACTGCCAATACCGAATATCATTTTTGGACGTACACCTATAAATACGTGTTTTGTTATTTGCTGTTGTATTCCTATAGCGACTTCATGGTATGCGTTTGCCCTGAATTTCAGACTGTTGTCTATTAATAGCGGTTCTTCTATATAATTAGCGTTTCCGAAAGCTAAAAAGCCGAATAAATCTTTTGGATATTCAAAATTACAACTTATTTTTTGCCTGATACTTAGAGATACGGCTGTTTTTTTTATTTTGAAGCCAAGTCCTAAAAGCTCTTGGTCTGTGTTTAAACGTATATTATTTTTTTCTGCCTTCATGACATTTACAAAATTCGATGGAGATATGTAGGTTGTATCATTACTGCTATAAATCAAATCATTAAAATGGAATGCAGAATTACTGTAGTTAATATGAAAATTGATGAAGGGAACACCTATATAAAGTTTATATGGATTGGTTTTAGCCGGATGATAATAGGAGCCGTAAGGATTATCCTTTGTGTGACTTAATACGCTGTTATATTGTGCATTAGCAAAGGTGACACTGAATAGTATCATAAAAAAAATGCCTGCTGCTTTTAGATTATAATTATTCATTGCTGTTTGGATTAATATTAAAATCTTCGACAGCAACTTTAATACCACCTCTTACTGTCAAATATTGGTCTGTATAAATTCTCATCATTGATTGTGGAGGAGTGTTGATAAATGTTCTAAGTATCAAATAATTAGCACTTTTCAGATGCGAAAATCTTTCGTTGCTAAACGGGAAAGTCAGGTTGGTTATACTTGGCTCTTCGACGAAGAAATTTGGTGCACCGCCAATTTCCGGTGCAGCTATTATCAAAGAATTATCTGTGATAATAGAATCTGTAATGTTCAGAAGGCTATCGGCGATAAATACTTGAGCATCAATATTAAAGGGGATTGAGTTTTCAAAAGACAGTATAACTTCACCTGTTACATCTACATCTGTTTCAAAACTGATAGCGTCAATAACTATAGTGTCATAATAAGTTATAGAGTTGATTTGCATTTCTAAAGGTATTGTTATAGAGCCGTTTACATATATAGAGTCGGTGTATGCTATTGTACTTATTTCGTCAATAGAGCCGGTCATTTCGAGTTTTATAGAATA
>Ga0265294_10003257_pt1 | contig 20849 bp, 16 predicted proteins | sample MunlanPumphouse3_FD_192504 | JGI IMG/M metagenome (GOLD analysis project Ga0265294, IMG submission 192504) | Groundwater microbial communities from a municipal landfill in Southern Ontario, Canada - Pumphouse #3 | ecosystem: Environmental > Aquatic > Deep subsurface > Groundwater | place...
TGTTTCAATCCACGCGCCCATGAAGGGCGCGACTGTTAAGTTATAACACACTGACTCTCAGTAGTCTACGACGATGTTTGCGCAGACCTCCTGATAATCAGTTCATTCATCTTGGTTCAAACTGCCATGTTTTTATATTCTGTTATCAGAGAACAAGTTACGTAAAACGCAGACCTTCTAGTGTTTTCATGTGTGCTTGAGGTCTGCGCTTAGTCACTTAAGCGGCTAGAAAAAACAATTAATGTCCGATTGGAAATCGGACCTACGTTGCTCCGGCATAAAAAAACAAGACAACCAAGCTGCTGATAAATCAACCATCGCTACTGCTATTCCGCACAGCGGAATTATATAATTCGGTATGGCCGAATTATTAAATTAAAAGGGTGTCGTTCTGCAGATCCAGCGTCTCTTTTATACCATAATGTTCCAGCTTTTGTTTCCATCCGGCTCCCAGTTGATAAAAGCGCAGACTGTCCTCGCTCTCCTCGTATATATCAAGCAGCTGCGCCCGCAAATCAACCCACTGAGCTGGATCAACCAGACATTCAAAAACGGAGTTCTGCACACGCTGACCAAAGTTCAAACATGTTTTTGCAACCCGTCGCAAACGTCGGCGTCCAGAGGGCGTGATTGTTGATACATCGTAAGTCACCAGAACCATCATGATTATTATCTCCAAAAAAATGGTGGATAGGCATCCAAGTCACCGCGTATGAACCTTGCCAGTAACTGGGCCTGTAAAAATGGGAGCAGCCCCAGCACCATACGCTCATATGTAAAAGGGTGTGTGATCTCATCCTGCTTACGTTTCTGCCAGGCAACTAGAACAGTTTTACGCCCCTTTTCATTCAGCAGTACACTGCCCGAGGCAGAGACATCAAAGTCTTTCCCCGAGAGCTGCTGCCGGTTAATTAAAGTCAGAGCAAGGCGATCCGCCCAGAAGGTGCGCATCTCTTCCATCAGATCCAGGGCAAGCCCATGGCGGCCTGGTCGGTCACGATGCAGAAAACCGACCGCAGAGTCAAGCCCCACGCTCTCCAGCGCGCCTTTGACATCATGATAGAGCAGTGTGTAAACAAAGCTTAATAACGCATTCACACGATCCATCGGCGGTCTGCGGGAGCGTCCGCCAAAGACAAAATCCGCATCATCAACTGCGATCAACTCGTTAAAAACACCAAAATAGACTTTGGCGGCATCGCCTTCCATGCCCCGCATGTTATCTGTTGAGAGCTGATCAACCTGCAACCGCTGCAAGGTTCCCTTCAGGTGTCCGACAGCGGAAATTAGAGCGTCACTCTCCGGTTTTTCACGCAAGGTCCGCAAGAGAACCTGGCGCGCATTCGCCACTTTACCGGAGAGGAAAGAGCGCACAGCCGCATCGGTCTTTTCAGGGTCGTCCGCCCATCGGTATTGGGTGCGGCGCAGCAGCACATTACCTGAGGCAGGCCCGTTAAAATGGCCAAGATAGTGTCCGTTCTCAGATAGCATACTAACCGATATTCCGTGCTTGGCGCAGGAGCCTAGCAGAAACGGGCTGCAAAGCACATTCCCAAAGGAGACGATGCTGCTCAACGAGAGTAAGGGCAGGCGCAGCTTGGTCTCTTTCTCAATCTGCACCAGCACGGACTCCCCCTCTTTACGCAGGTACGCACCTTGGGTTGTGACGTAAAGAGTGTTTAAAATTCTTTTCATTCAGCAGCCTCCTTCATGCACCGATTAATGTATGCTCCAGCATTGATTGAAATTTTATTTGGCAGACAGATATCCAAAAGGGAGCATGAGAGGCATTTTTTGCTATACACTGGCGGTGGTGTCACAGCGGTCTCTATCAGCGAATGCACCTGCTGACAGAGCAAGGCGGTTTCAGCACGCAGAGCAGAGTTAAAGTCGACTGCTTCGCGTCGTCGGTTGCGCCCATAAAAAAGCGCCCCTTCCGGCACACAGGTTGCGAGCATTGCCTCCAGACAGACTGCCTGGGCGCAGAGCTGGACCCGGTCGCAGTTATTCTCTTTGGGTTGGCCGAGTTTATATTCCACAGGAAAAGGGATTGAGGTGCCATCGGGCTGACGGTGAAACTCCACCACATCCGCCACCCCAGTCAGGCCAAGCTCCAGAGAGCGCAGTGCAACGCCGCGTGAGATCCGGATATCGCCGCGCGTTTCACACTCGCCTGAGTGAGCTTTCTCGTGCATTACCCGGCCTTGAGCAGTGAGACGGTTTTCCTGCCACACCTGTTCGACATGGATCAATGCGCACTGACGCGGGCAGAACGAAAAGTGCTGCAAGGCAGAGATCACAATAAAATCCGCATCGTTGTAGATCATTTTTGCTTCTCCAATTTCAACTTCACAACTATTAGAACCCATCAATTTCTTCTGGTTTCAATCCATTGATTTCCGGACATTTAATGGTTCCGTCTGAATTCACCTTCAAGCTTCGATGCACCTTTGCGGAAGAGACATTACCGTGCGGATGATCATGCTGCCACCAAACCACCTTCAGAACCTCCATACTTCCTTCAGGCCGAGCGGAGGAGGCATCGTTTTCAAAGAGCTTTGGAAGTATCTCTTTAATTACTTTTGCATCATCATCACTGAAGCCTGTTTTGATAGCAAGTTGCGGATTCATACTTCCATAAAAAACATAAACAGCTTCATCAACCCGGTGCTTCATTCCCATTGTATCAGAGCTTTTTTTATCCTTATCCTCGCCAACTTTATTCTTTGGTGTTTCACTGTTCACGCTTTTTGTGATCTGGGTGCTTGTGATGCTGACCTTGTCCAGAGAGAAAGCGGTATGAATAGAAACTGGGCCACGTACGGGAATTGAAACCGCAGGGTCCTTATCTTTCTTATCCTCTTTATAAGCAAAAACTTGCCCAAATGCGCGAACGTCGAACCATTTTTTACAGGCAAGCTTTACATTTTCAGCAATTGGCTTCTTGAAATCAATTACAGCTTTTGCCCGTTCCCGAAGCGATTTGCATTCGTCCAATTTATTGTCATCGGACTGGACAAAAACTTCCTGTCCCTCCTGCATTAAACGATTTCTGATTTTCCGCTTAATACAGACATCGGAAACTTCCCCGATTCCACTGTAGTTTGTGCGTGGACGATTCCCGTTTAAAGGATCGCCGTTGGGATTTGCATTTTTAACGCTGAAAACAACAGCGAAATCTACTTTATTAGTTAGACTCATTTTCTTCTCCTTCGGTTTTATTTTTAGTCTCTAAAAGAACAGTTCTCTGGCAATGAAATCCAAGAAGAAATTCCCCTGACAAAGGGGTCTTATCATCTGCGAATTCATCAGCATTAAACAGGTTCATGGTCTCATCCAATTCTGGCTGGTATTTTTTCATTCTCCCGCCAAGTCGAGCTTTATAGGGAACCAACGCCAGCTCTATGTTTCTCCACGTACTACACGGATAATCAGCAAAACGTTGCATGAGGCGTGCTGCGCTGGTAGGGCGTTTTTCATCCGCATCCTTTAGCGCCAGTCCTTCAATACAATCTCCAATAGCCAATAAGCGACCATACAGGTAATCTCTCGTTATCCTATTTCTATCCAATGCCATGACATAGTCCTCCGTTTCTTTGTTGTAGTTTCTATAAAGCGCACAGGTGATTCCCAATATTTTTTCCCATTCCCACACATCGAAGGCACTCCTTCGAACCGCATTATGAAAACATGAATCTACTAAATCCTTTGGCAATGGCATTCCATCGACAATGCAGGGAAGCAACCGGGAAATGGTGGCACGCTTCAGCTTGTCATCAACATCCTTTCCATAGGCGGCTTTTGCAATGTCGTTCGGAGAGGGTGCACCAATAAATTTTGTATCTTCCCCAAAATTTTGAAACCAACAACAGCTCCGATGCCATGACTCAATTCGTTTTAAAAATTCCGATCCAGTCAGTTCCCGATAAAAGATAATTGCCATACGGCCTGGCGTAGCGGAATCCAGTCCCATGACCACAATCTCATCGGTTACGCCAAGCTTTATGGAATATCCAGCAATACGCTTAGAAAGCTGAGTGCCAAACTGCTGAGCAGTGTTGACCACGAATTCCTCGTCTTCATCATCCCCGAAAAGAGCAAACGTATTCTTCAGGACATTCGGAACTTCCGAGCCGGAAACCGCCCAGGAAACGATAGCTTGCGAGCCACTTCTCCAGCCCTGACGGGCAATCAACCAGCGCAATGCATTGTACGCCTTCTGCGAAATCTCGAAATCCACCCCGCAAACCTGCGAGGCTTCGGTAAAACGCCCGTGATAGGTAAACCCAGAAGAATCCTTTGAAGAGATCAGCTTGGCACTATCACCCCTATTTCTAATTTTAGCTGGGTGGGAGTCGGCCAGAGCAGTATGCCTCCCCGAAACCAAGCATATCCCTTTTGTTTCTTTCAGAGTCGCATAATATGAAATCCAAGCCTGTTGTAGTTCTGCATCCGTCTGGGTCGAACTGTCAACAACCCCTGCTTTTTCCACCCGCCAGCGAACAAATGCGACGGCTTGCCATGGCTTACGTTCTTTTTCCGCATCCAACTTTCCAGACAACAGCGAAAAAATTTCTGGAGTGTCTTCCTCCGACATCCATTCGTATAGCAATTTCCCAGCACGTTCTCCGGATGATTCTAAATAGAGAACTCTAGCCTTCACTAAATCTGAGACCACCGATTTCTTTTTCAAATACTGGAAAACCGCTCTTACCTTCCAGTGGGGATAGTCCGATTCGCACCACGCCTTCAGGTCTGTCATGAAGTTTTCAAATGGTTGTTCAGGTGTCTGCAGATAACCAACGGTGACCTCTCCACCAAACTGTGCAAAATCTCCAGCCACAAATTGTAATTTATTCGCCAGTGGGTGGTGAATCGGCTTTTTCCCTGTTGTCGTTACCGATTTTTCCGTGCAAGGAATAATTGTCACAGAATCAGCTTTTGAAACCACAGATGCTCTTCGGAAATATCCCAACGCATCTATTGTTATCTCAATATGAGCATTCTGGGTCGTATGACAAATGGGAAGTAATCCGGCATCTTCATCACCCTTCCCTACTACTGCTGCGACATTGCTTTCATAGGTTCGATATAGTTTATCAATCCAGCTCATTTTGAATCGCCTCCTCTTGCAAGCCAACCGACATCGGCGGATGTGGAATCATTTCTCGAACAAACTTGCAAACAGTGCATTCCTCCGGGCGGACAAAATTAATGACTCCATTTCGAACAACCGGATTCCAGAAACGACTATAGAGTTCATTCACTCCGGTTTCATCGGGATAATCAAATCCGTGAAACATGATACCATAACTTAACTCGGGAATATCGTCATAGGCTCCTGTGCCTTCGCCAAATGAACACGGTTCGACATAGCCTTGGCATTCGCGTGCTCCGAGAAAAATGTCTTGCCGTCCACCTTTATCGATCATCCGATGAGCGATTGCAAAATGCTTTCCATCAACCCGATCCAACTCCATGTCTTCGCGAAATATATTCCACTCGAAATGCGCCTGCACCTGATACTCTACATCAGCCAGATAGGTGTAGATAGACAGGTCATTGCCACCGCTTTTATAATTCAGGGGTTTTATGCTTCTTGATTGGGTTTGAACCGGCTTCATGATTCGCACCTTATCGACCACCCAGATAATCGTAGGTTGCCAATAAACGGATTTAAGTATCCCTTTCAAAGCCTCGTAAGTTGGAATGTGATATGAACACTTTTCCCCTCCTATCCGACTTAGTGGATCCGTGAACAGAGCCATTCGTCCACTCACTTTAAATTCTACGCTATTCTTCATTATACCTCCTTGAATCCCATTTCTTCCACGGCCTCGACACATACTCCCAAACCAGAGCTGTAATACTGTTCATTTAAAAACCAAATTCCACTTCCCGGCTGTGTCTCGTATAAAACCTTTTCCGCATCCAACTTTTTTCTTATATGCGGAAAAATATTCACAGAATACTTTTGAGCCTTCTTCAACAACTTGCGCTGTTCTCCCAAATCAAAACTCGCAGACAATTTTCCAATCAAAACCTCAGCCTCACCCTTTGTTTTTCCAAACCCTTTATACGGGACAATAATACCAACGGTTGGTGCATCAATCACTTTAAAATATTCTCCCGCTGACTTGAATGCCTGATTAAGAATCCGTCTGGGATTCAATTTTCCTGTCCTTTGGGCTTCCTTCACAGAAAGCTGATTTGTCGAGAGAAGCGAAAGTAATGAGTCATCACGCCCATAATCCTTTGCCTTGATCCTGTAATCCATTTCATTTGCCCGCTGATAAAAATAGTATTCGTAGTATCGATCAATGGATTTGGGCGATATAAGGTCGTTACCAAATGATGCAGGTGATTCCTTAAAATCATCCAAAACGCGCAGGCATTCCTTTTGAGCGAGTTGAATCTCGGGCAAACCTTTCAGGTTCTCGCCCTTTAAATTGACAATGAACACCCGCCCCATATCACGTTTGTTATTTCGATTGCACCTTCCTGCCGCTTGCGCAATGGAATCCAAGCCAGCCAGCGCGCGGAACACACAACCAAAATCCAAGTTCACTCCTGCCTCAACCAACTGGGTACTGACGCAAACCACAGGTATTTTCAGGCGCAAACATATTTTAACCCGTTTTAGATTATCCAACCGATGAGCCGGACACATGGATGTACTAAGATGATAACGACACAGTACCAACCCTTCGGTTTCATCGAAAATACGCTTAGCATCCCTTTTTGTATTGGCAATGAATAAAACACTACCCAATTCATCTAGCTGCATTTCAATTTCCTGCCTCACGTCGCCTAGAGGCCATCCGCCGGATTTACGCGCATCAACAACTTCAATTCTACGAAACCCTTGAAACAGCACTTTATAAGGAACCATTTCCATATCAGTACTGTATAAAACCGCACCCTTTTTAGGGTTAACCGCATGCAAGAGCGGCTGAGTCGCCGTACAAAAAACCACCGTAGAGGAGCAAACTGACGTAAGAAAATTCACTCCATTGTTAAACATATGAACCGTGTTAACAGGAATAGTCTGGACTTCATCAAAAATGATCACAGAACGCGCCAACTGATGCATCCGCCGTGCCCCCCTCGTACCCCCACCGAACAGCGTCTCCAACAACTGGACCGATGTTGTGAAAACAATGGGTGCATCCCAATTTTCCGACAACAACCTGTTTCGCTTAGTATCATTGTTATCAAGCAAGTTAGAATGATGTTCCAGCACAATTTCATCAACAGTCAATGATTTATCTTTCATAAAGACATTTCGAATCTCTTGAGCATTCTGTTCAATGATCGATGTGTACGGGATCACATACACTATCCGATCAAGTTTATGTAGCTTCGCATGGTGCAAAGCAAAGCGCATGCTTGCCAGCGTTTTACCTCCACCAGTTGGAACGGTCAAATAAAAGAGATTTTGATCTGATTCCGCCTTCCGAAAACAAGCTTCAGAAATATCCAACCGTTTCCGATTAATTTCTGAATCCGCCTTAAATCCCGAAACATGCCTTTCAAAACAGACAACCAACTTTCCCCAATCAGCATACTTGCCTAGAAAACGAAGAGAGGCCTCCTCTGGGTTCTCAAAATCCGCCGTATCAATCCGGTCAGCGTCAACAAGGGAACTGAATAAATATCGAACAAGCAAAGCCATCCAAAATGTACGCAACATCTTCGTTGCAGCCCCTGCATTGATCTTAGTCAACAACGGTTTTAAAGATTCACCCAAAAGAGAGGAAGCTACAATTGAAGTTACATGATCACGAATAATCGCATCCGCTTTTTCACAAACTTCGGAATAATGCGTTTCCTCATCTGCTTTACCCATGCGGCTGACCAGCTTATCTTTCCCGTCAACATCAAGACAATCTATCAAACCACCATGGTGCGAACATATACATAAAGCTAAAACTTCCCGAACAAGGCTCGCTACAGCATCGGTATCATCCAAATTATCCCAGACCCACTTCGCACCAGCAGAAGCGTGATCCACACGCCCCTTCCATTTAACAGGATCCATATAACTGGGATCATCAGGCTTCAACAACCCAACTGCTGACTTTATATAAAACTGAAACTGCTTTGAATACTTTCCCAAATCATGAAGTAATCCTGACAATTCCCCAAACGATTTTAACGAAATTTTATCACAATGCATACGTGCCAACATCGAAACAGCCCTCAAATGAGAGCCAACCAATTGAACAACACCATCATGACAACGATAATGCGCCACGTTCTGCAAGTCTTCTTCCAAAGGTTGTACTTCATCAGTAGGCCGACCTTCTAATGAATGCGCATGATCATTATAACTCATTTTTGCTTCTCCAATTTCTCTAGCAGCAAGCAACGCATATTTGGCTTGTCAGAAAGATAGAGGGAGATCAACCGCTTACCCTGCTGCTGATAGAGCTGCTGTTTTGTTTCAAAGTTGCGACGCTCAAGAAAGACCTCATCAAAGCAGTAATTGCAGAAGGGGCGCTGAAAGGCCTTTTGAGAACGGATAAATTCGTCGTGCTCGAGTTCCACGCCACAGCGTTTACAGATGTGAACAACCTGTCTCTCGGCGATCTCGACAGCGGTTCGGATCTGCTTGCCAGCAGTGACGACACTGCGTTTAACATAGTCTTTTTCGGCAGGCGATTTATATAGATCGCGCAGGTCAGGGAGGGCATTTTTAGCTGCCGCGCCAAAGCATCCAAGCGCCTTGGCCGCATATTGCCGCACTTGCGGATGTTTATCCTGCAAGAGAGGGTGCAGAGTACAGACTGCTGGCGCGGCGGCGACAATCTCCGACAACTTGCCTATGGCCGAGGCGGCCAGCCGGCGCACGAGCGGAGATTCGGAGTGCGTCAGCTCAGCGAAACCTTGCGGATTAACGCAATTGCCCAGCTCCGTGGCACGTGCGGCCAGTTTCTTTTCGTTGGTGCTGTTCACAAAGATCTCCTTTCGCTTGTTCCGACTCCAAGGATTCTTCACAGCGTGTTACGGCAAAAAGAGTCTGACAAGACCAATTCCGCCTGCACGTCAGGACAAAACTTCCCTGGAGTGCCGACGGAACAAGTCAGCTGACGCTGTAGAGGTCGCTACGCCCACAAGAGCCGCCGCTCTTTTTCAGCGCTGTTAAATCTTTTCAATAATCTCAATTCCAGCCGGAGCCTCGCCGACCGTCACTGTATAATCCGAGAAAGATCGTGCTGGGGCGCAGCCGCAGTTCTTTTCCACCTTGACCAGGCTAAAAAGTTTTTGCGCATGTGCATTGCCCAAAGCCGTCGCGTGTTTGAAGACGATCAGTTTTTGGGTAGCCATCATCCCGCGCGCAGCTGAGCGGTCGTGTTCGAACATATCGGCCAAAGATTTCCAGAATATCTCCAAATCTTCGTTCGAAAATCCGGTTTGCGAAGCCAATGCGGGAGAGAGAAATCCGTATGACACGTACACACCGTATGGAATAGTATTTTTGCGGCCCATTGTGCGATTATCGCCGCTTTGCTTTTCAGCTTCAGCTTCGGTTGCCACGGCCATGCGAGTGATCGAGTGTTCCATAGTCACCACAGGGTCGACTGATCGTCCGAATGTGAGTTGCACTGGGCCACGGACCTGACCACAGTTCGGAGCCGACTTCAATGACATGACTGCTCCGAATGTACGAATGTCAAAAAAGTGCTCGCACATCCATGCACGTCCTTTTTCGGTTTCTGCGGCAGTTGGTTTCCGAGGCTTAGCTTCTTTCAATGTATCTGCCACAAACTTCTTCGCGTCTTTTGAAAGTTCGCATTCTTTCAACCAACTCTTGATTTCATTCTTGTCCGCATCTGGAGCGATAAGCAGCTCTTTTGTTTCACCGTCCTGCTCAACAATTGACAGCCCTTCACACAAGCCGACAGAATCGAAGGACTCCGCTAAATTAGCTGGGATAGTCTTTCTGGATTCTTGACCGACATTAATTCCCAGTGCTTTGAAGGCCTCGGTATGAGCTCTTCCCAACACGGCCTTTTCTTTGACATAGATGTCATATCCTGCATCCGAGCTTTTTGTTAATTGAACGTAATTACGGACCTTACGCTTTAAACAAACATCAGTAACCAAACCTTGTCCTGTTTCGGAATCCATACGCGGAAGGTTACCAGCATCGGGATCGCCGTTTGGGTTACCGTCTTTAACGTCAAAGACAAGCATAAAATCGTAGCGGTTTGTAATCGGTGTATTCATGATATTCTTTCCTTTCATCCATTATTCGTTGGGTTTGTCGCTCTTTTTGATAAAGAAGTTTTGTGCCTGATGATAATAGCCAATGGCAAATTGCCCTTGATCATCCAGTATAAGGTGGGCGGGGAAAGCCTTGATTCCACCTATGATTTCCCCCAGCAATTTTTCAAAGTTAATTCGCCGTCCGCTGCTCTCCAGCTTCGACAGGTGATGGTTTTTGAGACGCATCAAATTCCCGAACACCATTGAAGGTGTTGAGGATGCTGAAGCATAAAACTTGTCGCGGATTGTGGCCTTAATTCCAGGATTCGCCTCCTGTTGGATTTTCTCCAATGTCGCAAACAATCGCCCGAGGCGATAGCCGACATTGATATTTTCTTTGTCGAGACTCATCGTGAGACTCCTTTCATTGTTAGGGTTAGACATGCGCAGTTTACGATTGACGCAACCTTTTATTAGTTTGGCTCGCGGATAGGTGACTTCACGCTCCGCCTTGATGCGTAAGAGAACCGCCTTAAAAAGTGTTTCAGGCAGTGGCAGACCTTCGAGAATACAACGCATTGCGTCGCCAACTACATTAGGTGGGATTTTTTTGTCCCAATCGCGCGGATCTTGGGGCTTACGCACAAGAGAGCGAAACAGCCAGCGCAAAGGCAAATCGTCTTTTTCGTCCGGCTTGTGAACGATTCGGAAATCTTCGAAATACATTCGTATGTGTGTCGCAAGCTCCGCAATGGTGCTGGTATGCCAGAAGCGGACAGAGATACGTGCAGCACTAGGTGACAAACCTAGCACATAGAACATTGTGTTATCGTTATCCGTCGTGAATGCCGCTGTTCCAATGGATTTGAACAATGCGCCTAAAGCTGCGGCGTACTTGTCTGGATTGTCCTTTTCGATATCTGCCCAAAAATAGCAAAATTTATCTTCAAAATCATTTTTCATCGCTGACCAAAAGATTATCGTAGTGTCACCGACTTGAAGCTTTTGCTTAGAGTTTTTGCTTAAAAGTGTGTTTAGCGCAGTGGTATAGGCAAATGAGGATGTTTTTCCAATAGGAGAATTGTATCCTTTTTGCTTGTTATATGAATTAAACGCATCCCTGTTAAACGAGACTAGTTTTCCACTCTTGTCAGCACCATACAGCAAATTTAGGCTTGGCTCAAGAGTTGCTATTGTATCTTTTTTACCTGACACTAGACATAATTGATCTACAGCATCTAAAACACTTAAATTATTGACAATAGTTATTATTTCGGGATTGTTAGTAACAGCACCAAAGTCGTTCAGCGCAAACAAAATGTATGAAGTTGGTTTTATTATGTCATTCCAATCTTGCTCCTGCTTCAACTCCTCAAGGTTCATATTTTTTATGAAATTTGACATTGCGTATATTATTTTGGAGTTTGTGGTTATCGACAATATTCTATCAACAAACTTCTGATGACGTTTTTTCAAAGCTTCTTTGGATTTTATTCCAACACCAAAAAAATATTCAGGGTTTTCCCAAAACAAATTTGCTTTTATGCCAGCACCTTTTGTTTCACCCAAACTTGGGACAAGAAACTTTTGTGCTGACAGTTTGCCGGCGATGCGTTCACGAGTATCTTCAAAACGCATAAAATTACCCATATCATTAATCACAAGCAGAAACGGTATTTCTTTCCACACCCATCCAAATGGCGCGATTCCTGAATCGGGATCGGCTGCTTTACGGTCATAATAGTCTTTTAGTGCTTGCAGTATCATCTGTGAACCTCCTCGGAGTTTTCGTTTGGCACATTGATCACGCCATGTACCATCTCTGCACGATAAAACATCGGCTTGATGTTTTGTGGATCAGAGAAGTCCATGTCGTACAACATGAAGCCTAATTCGCGGCTTTCAAGAATCGGCTTGTCTGTTTCCAACTCTGGATGCTTCACAAGGCGAACAGAGCTGCATGAAAACTCGCGGCAGCCCAGATACGGCTGGGTGAAGCACTGTCCTTTGCTAGTGCGCCGATCAAACATCGCGGCATATTTTGCCTCTTTTTCATCTTGGTGAACCTCTGCTTGTTTGTAAATCTCCTCTTCCTCCGCATCCGTTAGCCACTCAGGCGACGGGTTGATAACCTGCGTTCGTTTCTCAACGGGAATGAACTCGAATTCAGCATAGAGGCGATACGCCACGTCACGCAGAATCAATCCGGCACGCTGCTGACGCACCTCCTCAATGAAGATGCCGTTGTTCCTAGGAGTGGCAACACCAGAGACCTCATTCCGCCTGACTGATGTCCAACGGATTGGCTTAAGCACCTCAATCTTGTTGACATGCCAGCGGATGGCTGGTTTCCATAGAATAGCGTCAAATATCGCTCGCGCAGCAGATGGGGTGATCACATCATAACTGACGCGCTCAACCTTCATTTCCGGACGAGTAAAGCAGGCGAAGTCGCCCTTAACCTCTAAACAGAATCCTCGCATGTAACGAGCTCCTTTCGTTTCATTTGGCCTTCCTAACGCACGACATACAACACTCAAAACTCAGCCCCAAACTTAGAGTGCCATCCGTCATTTTATCAATAAATCAAATCTTCCGGTGCCAAGGCATCCCGATAGAGATCCAGCCCGAAAATATCGCTGTAGAGCCTGGGCAGGGTCTGAATGTAGATGCCGGGGTGAGGTTCTTCCACAAAACCTTTTTCACGCAGTGCGGCAAGCGTATGGCTCGGCACAGTCACAGTGAACCTTTGCAAGCGGCGCATGATTTCACGCTTCGGTCCTATTGCCCGTAAGGTATTAATCAGCCGCTCGTTCCCTCCGTAGCGGACAATTATGGTTGCGGAAGCCCGATCGTCGATCATTCGGAATGCCGCCGCGGCTTCGCGAAACTGGAACTGAAAATCGCGTGCGTCTTTGGTCAACCATCCCTCAAAGGCGCTCCCCAAATCATTTTGCGCAGAATAAAACCGTTTAAAAAACTCAGGGTAGCTTGCCGGTGATTCGATATCATAGCCGGACTCCAGTAAACAGGAGAACGTATCCTCAGCTTTGCGCAACTCACCAAAGTGCGCGGGCTTGGGCGGCATAAAGACCACCACACGACCGAGTTGCGTTGATAACCCCTCACGGTTGCAGCGGCCAGCTGCCTGAGCGATTGAAGGCAACCCAGCGAACGCGCGGTAGATCACTGGGAAATCAATATCCACGCCAGCTTCAACCAGTTGTGTACTGATAACACGGAGCGGCTGTCCCGCATCGAGCATTGCCTTGATGGCCGCGATCACACGCGAGCGATGCTCACCACATAGGGTTGCGGAGAGATGGATCGTCCCTTCAGGCATGAGCGCATGGAGTTCGCGGCAATCCTTGCGCGTGTTTACAACACATAGGACTTGGTTATGGTCGCGGAGTGCTGAAGCGATCTCTTCCCACGTCTGCCGAACTTTTCGGTTTTCAGGAAGGACGATTTCCGTTCGTTTGAGTTGCCCGTATAAATTCATCTCAGAAGGAATGATTTCGCGAACATTATCCAATCCGGGTAGTGCCGGTTGTGTGGCAGTGGACAAGACCATACTAACGCCGTAATGTGCTACCAGTTGCCGCATTGCAGCCACGCAGGGAAGCAACAATCGCGGCGGCAGGAGCTGGGCCTCATCCAAAATCACGACGCTGCCGACAATGTTGTGAAGTTTACGGCAGCGACCCGAACGGCAGGCGTACAACGACTCGAAAAACTGGACGTTTGTCGTAACAACAACAGGTGCATCCCAGTTTTCCGAAGCTAGGCGCGATTGCTGAGTTTCTTTATCCGGGTCGAAATTTGAATGATGCTCCACTACGTTATCCGCGCCGAGAAACGACCGTAGCACATCAGCGGTCTGCTCAATGATTGATGTGTATGGAATTACGTAAATGATTCGTTGCAGTCCATACTTCATAGCGTGGCGGAGAGCAAAGGCCGTGCTGGACAGTGTTTTGCCGCCACCTGTCGGAACTGTCAGGGAAAATAAACCTGGCGGCAGCATCGCGGCGGTTTCACAAGCGGCACGGATTTCGGCGCGAATTAAATTGACCGATGTTGTCTTAGAAGAGCGCTGTTTTTCATCCAGCCGTTCAAAAAAACATTCAGCCAATTCAGATAAAGGTGGATAGTGAGAGCGAATCTGCGCTTTGTGTAGATCCATGAATGCTTCGGTATCCAGAAAGTCTGCATCGACTAAACAAGAAAATAGCATCCGAATCCAAAAACTGACATCAGACTCTTTAAATCTCCATGGTGGTTTTGGACACGCCATGCTTGGCTGATTTGCGCTAATCCACTCCTGCACAGAAGGCTCAGCCAGGACGGATCGTTCCTGATTCAAGCGATAATAAAGCGCACCACATGGTGTGACCCCATCGATCCAATCAGGCAGACCAGCGTGATGTCCAGCAACGCAGTACGCAAATATGCGTCCAAGCGCCTCAAACTGATCAGTTGCCCAAACCGCTCCTGCGCCAGAGTGAGAGTGATCAGAGCCATCGTATTCAGAATCTGTTAAATCATTGCAACGCTCAAGATAGTGCTGGAACGATATACGCGCCTTACCGAGATCATGTAAGACCCCGTTCAGCTGCGCCCATTCCTCAGACGAAAATCTTTTTGCAAACTCAGAACTGCGTTCCGCAACAGCTTCAAGGTGTTGACTAAGCGTCTGCCAACTTGGCTGCGGGGCATTTGCAAAGCTATGTGCGTAATAATTTTGACGTCTCTCGTTCATTTAATAACTCCCATTATAAAACGACGTAGTGCTGTCTTGACGGTCAAGTTAGCAAAAGGAACACCATCGAGTCAACATCTATTTCAATTTAATGTATAGAAAATAGTGCGACTTGTCTAAAAGCCAAAATTGTGGTTTAATATTTATCTTTCGCAGTCGTGTCTCTAGTAGATACGTGGATTGAAACAATTTTATGTAAATATAGGCGAAGGTAACACTTCGCCTTTTTCTTTTAGCAGCTTCCCTAACCTTTCCCCATAAATGATGACACATCTTTATTGCGCAATGAGTTCGCATAGCCTTCGCATATTGCATAGCCTCATTTGGTTGTGGCGGAGGGCTGCTTTAGCTGTTTGCCAATTCACGGCGACGCAAGGCGGCGCAGGCCAGTACCGCCAAGGCCAACGGCAACAACCCCATGTTCCAGAATACAGAGATCAAAATGCTGCGGTTGTCAATCAACTCGCCGCGCACGACCGCACGCAACGGCTTGATCTCGGAGATGTGTCGAGTGGTGGTTTGTGCGGCGCGCAGCACCGCCACCCCCACGCGGTTCTCCCACTTTTTCTCGTCCTCTTTGGAGACCAGTGGCAATACTCCGCCCCCAATCATGATCAACACCAGCATCACCGTGGCGGCAAAGGCCGCCACAGGAAAAGAGAACACTGAACTCAGCGTTAGACCAAAGGCGGCCAGCAACGCCAACACACTCCCCTGCACAAATGCGGAACGCAGCAGATTGCTCTCAAAGGTTCCACCGGGTATCATCAGAAGCACATCCTGTCTGAAACGTAATAGCAGCGCGGAGGCTTTGTCATCCTCACCCATGTGTTTCAATACAACCACAAAATCCCGAAGGGAAGCGTTTCCCGTAACGCCCGCCACAAATGGATCGGCCTCGAATTCCAGCCGAATCTCATTCTGCGTGACACTCTCCAGCTGCCTCTCCGCAAATAGAGCCGGTTGCCCCTGAAGTGCTATTCGACAGTGCCCTTTGACATGTTCACGGGTGCTGTATTCTGTATCGAACCTAAAGCGCAGCGTAATGCGCTCCCCCTTTCGGACAGCGCGGATCAGATGAAAATTCAGCACAATCTCGTCTCCAGGGTTGATGATGTCGTAGCGCTCTGCGGCCTGCTCTTCCAAGGTGGCTAAGATCTCTTTTTTGGTCAGCCCTTCTGGTAACTCCCCCTTGCTCTGCATCATCCCATAAACCAACCGCGCCTCCTCCTTGGGGGTCGGAAGCGTGGGAGAGGCGACACGCAGAGCTGAAGGTACAATGCCTGACTCCCAACCCTGACTTTGTTCCACCCAGCGGAGCTGCAGATAAACAATCGTATAAATAAAGAGTAGCAGCACACCATTCAAGAGCAACAAAGCCAGCCAGCGCCCCAACCACAAGATTGAAAAATGCACTGGCTTGACAACTGCGAGCTGAATCCTGAAGCTGCTGATCTCGCTGGCAAAGAGCGAGCAGGAGGACCACAACGTTGAAAGCGCCTGGATGCCAAAGGAGAGGCCGAGTGTGTAAGTCAGCAAAATCTCTAATTCACCGGCGGCGGTGCCATCGCCTTTGACCACGCGCGGCAGAACCAGGGCGCAGAGTACCTGCGCCAGAACCAAAAAGATCACCATCTTGGTTCTGATAGCGGCGCGCAGCGACAGCAGCGTCACGCCCCAAATCTGTCTGAGATAACTCATTTATTAACTAACCCTAATCTTAATCCAAAATATGAGACAAATATTGTGATGCGGAATCATATAATTCGGTGCATCGGATTATTTCAGGCAGAACAAGAAAGTAGCACAGCCGTTTCGGCTGTGAGTTCCGCGACCAACACAGGCGGAACGCCTGTGCTACTTTTCATACATCTACGTTATGCCGCTTCCTTTCACTATCAATGGTAAAATTTTTATTACAGAGAAAAGGCGCCATCTCAAATTTTTGCCGCTCCCCGTCGCGCGCAATCACCTGCAGAAAAAAGGCCTCCAAGCTCATCGCTGGACAATCCTGCTGTACAGGGTGCCCCACCTGGCTCTCAATGCTCTGACGCAGGGCGGCACTTTGTTCCTCGCTCAAACCCGCGACCAGATAGCGCACCGCCTCCGGCTGCCGCAGCAGCTCCGCGATACGGCCTTCCGCCCGCAGCTCTCCGTGTGCCAGCACCGCGACACGATCACAGATGTCTTCAACATCAGCGAGCAGGTGCGAGGTCATCAATACGCTCACTCCATTGCCTGCCAGCATACGCACCATGTCTTTGACCTCGCGGCAGCCAATTGGATCCAGCCCCGAGGTTGGCTCATCCAAAATCAACAGCTCCGGCGCGTTAATAAGCGCCTGAGCCAGACCCACCCTGCGGGCCATGCCCTTGGAAAAGCCGCCGATTGGACGGTTGGCGGCCTGGCTCAGGCCAACCATGGCAACCAGCTCATGGCTGCGGCGCGCCGCCTCCACACGCGGCAGACCAAAGAGCGACGCGTAATACATCAAGGTTTCTAGCGGTGTTAAAAAGCGGTGCAGACAGGAGACCTCCGGCAGATAACCGATCCGCTCTTTAATGGATGTGGAGGAGGGGACCGAGCCGAACATTCGGATCTCTCCTGATGTAGGATGGAGCAGCCCCAGCAGCATCTTGATTGTAGTACTCTTGCCCGAGCCATTGGGTCCCAGTAGGCCAAAGACTTCGCCGCGTTTAACGGTGAGATTCAGCCCTTTGACCGCCTCAACAGTGGGGCGACGCCAAAAATCCTTGAATGTTTTTTTCAGGATCTTGGTCTCGATAATCACTTCAGTGTCCATTGTTTCCTCTTGGTTTCGGCATATCACCCCAGATCCCGGTTTTCAAATGCCATGCACCCGACTCTTAAAAAAAGCACACAACAGGTCAGGGCATAAAATCCGGCTTCCAGCAGATAGGCATTCGAAATTTTGCCACCGCGCGCCAGTGCGTCGCACATCCAGAAGTGCTGAATATCGGGCAACACGCCGGCCAGCACCCCACGCAGGGAGAAGAGACTGGCGTTCACCGCCAGCGCATCGCCAGCCAGGCCAAAGATCAGCGCCAGCGCGCAGAGAGCCATGGCTGCACCGCTCTGCAACCGGGTGGCCAGCGCGGTGGCAAGCGCGACAATGACTGCCAGCACAAAAAGAATCAAGATGGCAGCGGGGATGACACGCAGATTCAGCTCAGGATTATAAATAATGTCACCCGCCGCGTGATGCGCCGCATCACCGCAGTTGCAGGCAGTCTGAGCGAAAACATAATACGGCTGACCCAAACGGCTGTAAAAACCGGAGATCAGCACAACCGCGACCTGCGAGAGCGCAATGCCGGGAAAAGCGACCGCGCCAAATCCTTTGCGGCGGATGAAATGCGCCACTGTGCTGAGCAGCAGCGTGACGAGCAAGGCGCCAGCTGAGAAACTCAGCGTAACGCGGTCGGTCACATAGCCGGCAAAGTTGTTGGTGGTCACAAAGTGAGCCGAAATCCGCTCGGCTATTAAGATAGCGGCGAGCTGCCCGCACCAAAAAATTGATATAACCTTAAAGATCCCCAATGCTTTCGCCACCACAAAGGTTACGCGGGCAACCGGCTTGCCGATCATTGCAGCGGCGGTGCCGGATTCAATCTCACCCGCCACTGTACGCCCTGCCGTACCAGCGGCCAACACCAACCCGAAAATCAGCATGGAAGAGAGTCCTCCATCGCGTGCCAGCCGCCCCTCCTCGCTGAAGCGATTGAACTGAAAAAGAGGTATCATCACAGTGGTCACCACTGCGGTAAGCATTATCAGAAAGGCGACTGGCTCCTGAATCGCCTCCCGTGCGGTTGTACGCGCAATGGCGTGAATCTGCGCCATTGTTCTTAAAATGTTTCTTTGGCTCACCATTGGCATAGCTCACAGTATATGAAACTCGGCGGCTGGACAAAAGGAGAAAAAGAGTTAAAAGGTTTTTTCCTGCTATTCCTTGTAAGTCAGTCTGGGTAATTGAAGGCGATAAACTTAAGCGGGTTAAAATAATAAAGGCGGTGCAGCCATTAAAAGACTACGGATGTTTCAGTCCGTTCTCCTTACCGTTCCGCTATCTTTTCTGAGTGGGTGTATATCCTCTTATGCGTCAATCCAACGCGAAGAACCAAATGGGACATACACCCCGATTTAGCAAGTTTTAACCGCCGAAACTCCGTAATTTTGAACAAACTGTAAAAAAAACTCTTATTTGTGACTTTCTGGTTGCAGTACGCACTGATTTTATGTAAATTTGGTGTTGTTGTTAAATCTATTTACAGAAATTATTTCAGAGGTATTGACATGGGTAAAGCGTTAAAGATACTTGTAATCATAATTTTGTTACTGAGTGTTATCTCATTGGGGTTTGCGCATCTGCTTTTTAAAAAGCGCGAACTGCTGACTAGAAGGAATCAAATCCTCGAAAACACGGTCGTTAACTTGGCCAAAACAATCGAGAGCGAAGATGCCACAGACTCAACACCACCCAGCGTGGAAAAAGATATCGCAACGGTTACCGACCGTGAGCTGGTAAACCCCGAAAAAGAGCCGATGCTCCAGAATTATCCTATCCAGCTGGAACAACAGAACTTGCCCACCTTGGATTTGGACAACACCAAGATGCGCCTTCAGCTGCGCAGTTATTACGTGATCGATCCCGTAACCGGTAAACCTAAAATCGACGAGCTAGACCAGCTCCCTGCAACCAAGGGGCCCGGCTCAATGGTTGAAGTGCTTGAAAAAGTTTTCGCGCGTGCCAAGATCCAACAGGCCAAGCTCAACAGTACCCGCGCCGAGCTAGCTAAAATGCGTGACAAGATGACCGTCGCTGTTGAAGATATCAACGCGCTCAAAATCGCTGGCCGCGCCGATAAAAAAACGCTCAATGAGAAGACCCAGCAGATTACCACGCTGCAAAGCGCAGTTTCTGATCTGGAAACCAAAGCGGCCCGACTAGTCAATGAAAAACGCGAACTCGCCGCTGAATTGGCTGACAGCCGCAATGAGGTCGAAAACCTCAATAGCGAACTCGTGGCCGTTAAAGACGATCTGACCAAAGCGGAGGTGAAAAACGCCGACTGGGAAAAACGCTGGATGGGTTTAAAAAACTCTCCTATGGGCGGTGGTGACCCTGACGCAATTATCGTGACCGCGCTCAGCGCTGGCGATAAAGGTAAAATCATCGAAGCCAATGATGAGCTGAAGTTCGCCATCCTTGAATTCTCTAACGAAGCCATCGCTGAGATGCTTGGCCCAGAGCGCACCAATCAGCTCCCTCAACTTGAGATGAATGTGCGCCGTCCTGGATATAAAAGCGCCTCCGGCGAGTTTATAACACGCATCAAACTGCGCCAGGTTGTACGCGGCAAAAATCTGATCGTGGCAGATATCCTGAGCGACTGGCAGCAGGCAACTGTGGAAAAAGGCGATGTCGTATTTTTCTAAGTCGATCCCCCTGCTGGTGTTGGCCACGCTGCTTTTCCTGACCACCTTCTCAGGGTGTATTCAGGACAGCCCAAATGACACCGATATCCCCTGGGCCGGACCAGCGAGCTGGGAGGGAACCATGCCACTGCCTGGCAGTGTCAGAGATAGATATCAATAGGCCCTTGCCTATAACTCGGCCATTTTGTCACAGTTTCGTGCCTGTAACTCGGGGTCGGGGTCGGAATCGGAATCGGTATCGAAAAGCGCATAAAATCGATACCGATACCGATACCGACCCCGACTCCGACTCCGATGCAGCCGACCGTCAAGTTACCTCGTCGTTTTTTCGCAGTGCACTGCGCGGTCGGCTTGCCTATAACTCGGCCATTTTGTCACAGTTTCGTGCCTGTAACTTGGGGTCGGAGTCGGGGGC
>Ga0265294_10003260_pt1 | contig 20847 bp, 19 predicted proteins | sample MunlanPumphouse3_FD_192504 | JGI IMG/M metagenome (GOLD analysis project Ga0265294, IMG submission 192504) | Groundwater microbial communities from a municipal landfill in Southern Ontario, Canada - Pumphouse #3 | ecosystem: Environmental > Aquatic > Deep subsurface > Groundwater | place...
ATTATTATTTTTCTTTGTTAAAAAATTCAACTCCAGTCCACTAACATCTTCGAGATTTAGTTGTAATACCTCTAAAAGTTCTGGTCTTAAATAACCATCTACTATAAGCAGTTTTGATTTTGCTTGATTAAAAACTGACCTTAATATCTTGCGTCCCTCAAAAGGTGCGTCCTCTCTTAGAAATATATCTTTTTGAGGCGTTTGGCCACCAATTACGCCAATTATATCCTCAGCAAGCTTTAATAGTGGCTCAAGTGAGCTCTTTGCTTCTTCCAAGGAAACAAACGTTTCTACGCGATACATCATTGTCCACGGCGAAACAGTTTTGTCTATTTTAAGTTGTTCTATTTCCCCAAGAAATGGCTTAACATCAGCAAATCTATGCTTTGTTTCTAATAAAACTTGATGTTTTCGTTCCGATTTTAATAGACCTTGTTCTGCTAAACTAAAAGCGGTCTGTATGTCCGTACAAATTGAACCTAACTTATTAAGCAATTCCTTATTTGTCATATTTTTATTATTTAAGTATCAGCTAATTCAAGTTTATTGCAAAATTCAATAAAATACCAGATACTATAGATATAAATAAAAATGTAATGAACCAACTACCAGAAGTCTTTCCCCTACGATACGCAATGGTAATCGAAGCTGGAAATGACGAAGAATTTAAGGACAGACCTTTATTACCCGACCCAAAAATCGAGATGCTTTTTAGACAATATATTCTAAAAATACAAAAAGAGCCAATTATTAAAAGTCTACTTAGGCCAGCGCCGTATTTTGTGAAAGCAAGTTTTGCCGATATTGATGTGGGATATTTAGCTAAATTAGCAGACAATAACCAGAGTGGCTCAATGGATGGATGGCTCAGCGAAACGAGCCAATCTTTTGAAAAAATGCTACCTGGAGTAGTTGTCGAGAGTAGTGGCTGGGGATTTTTTCTGAATGTTTCATTATATAGCTATAGAGGTGCTTTAGAATTCCCAAGTTTTATAAAATTCTGGAAAGAAACTAATAATACCGATTTTTACAAAACCAGAGAATTACTGATGATTTCTACAACAAAAAGTTTAAGGAATACAAAGAAAGACAAGACAAGATATTAGAAGAATTAAGTAAGCACGATACAGCCGACAAAGACTATCATATCACTGCAAATACAGTGTTAAATCTCGCTAAACGGGCTCTTGAAATCTTCACAAGTTCTGAACCACAGAAACAACGTCAATTATTAAATTTTGTATTTCAGAACCTTGAATTAAGACAGAAAAACATCGAATATAAACTAAAAACACCGTATGATACGGTGCTTATAGCGAACAGATGTTCGGACTTGCTCGGGGACAGGGATTCGAACCCCGATAGCCAGGACCAAAACCTGGAGTCCTACCATTAGACGATCCCCGAATTGCTTTCTTATATTAAACTAGAGCTAAAATGAAGTCAACTAGTAAACAAAAAACTAGCTATCCACTCCTGTAGTAGCTAGTTTTAAATCTTAAACTCGAGCATATTTTCTAACCGCTAGCCAAGTAGCAATTAAAGTAACTACAAAAATTGAAGCAAACTGAACGCCAAAAACCGCCCAAGCGTTATCCGCATAAAACGAGGTAATATTGACGTTATAACCTGTGAAAAAAACTTCAAGATAAGGCTGCAAAATGGAAAGAAGTGGGAACAAAGAAACCGCCATGATTAGTGTTGCCACAAGAGCGTAGAAAAAAGCGGAAAAAACGTAAGGCATGTAGATAAAGAAATTTGAGGCCCCAACTAAACGCATAATTTCAATTTCTTGACGATGAGTATAAATAGCCACTCGAATAGCATTATAAGCAACTAATAATCCGATTAAAATAAAAATCGCAATTAAAATTAAACCGATTTCATTAACCTTATAAGTAATTTGATTTATCTTTTCTAAAATAACTGAATTATCAGAAAAATCTCGCGACTCTAGAGCCTCGCTCTCCAAAGCTTTTAAAGAAGTAATAAGTGCTTGAAAGTTATTAAAGTCGGCTGGCGTAATAATCAATGAAGGCGAGAGCGGATTCTTGCCAATCTCTTTAAGAGCGTTAAGTATCTCCGAATTATTTTGATTCTTATTTCTAAAATTTTCCAAGGCTTCAGCCTTAGAAATAAATTTAACCTCTTTAACTCCCGCTAAATCCTCAACCCTCTTTTGTGTTTCTAAAATTTGAGCGTCAGAGGCATCTGGCTTAAAATACAAACTTACATTAATTCTCTCTTTAACCGCCTCAACCGCATTTTCGCTAATTAACTTAACGGTAAAAAGAGCATTCATGGAAAATAGAGCCAAAGCTAAAATGGTAACCGTAACGATTGACAGCCAAACATTACGAAAGATATCTTGAAAACTAAATTTCAACGCTCGAATTAAAGAAATCATAAATTTAAAGGAAATATTTACCCCGCTCTTTATCGCTAATTATTACTCCGCGATCCATCGTAATTACACGATGGCGCAATTGGTTAACCACTTCCTTGTTGTGCGTTACTAAAATAACTGTTGTTCCAAATTGATTAATCTTTAAAAGCAAATTAATAATTTCATTAGCATTAATTGCATCTAAATTGCCAGTTGGTTCATCGGCTAATAAAATTTTAGGTTGGTGAACTAGGGCCCGAGCAATTGCTGCTCGTTGTTTTTCGCCGCCAGAAACTTCTTGAGGATAGCGCCCACCCTTATCTTCTAAGCCGACTATTTTTAAAACACTAGGAACAATTTTTTTTATTTTTGCGCTAGACGCACCACAAGCTTCCAAGGCGAAGGCGATATTTTCAGATAAAGTTTTTTTAGGAAGCAGTTTAAAATCTTGGAAAATTACACCAATTTGACGCCGTAAAAAAGGCACATCTCCACGGCTAATTTTGGTAATGTCCCAATCACCAACCAAAACACTCCCCGAGTCTACACGCTCTTCGCCAATTAAAACTCGAGACAGGGTAGTTTTCCCAGCTCCAGATTGACCAACAATAGACACAAATTCGCCGGGTTTAATGTGAAGATTAATATCTCGTAAAACCGGATTTTTATGGCCGTAAGATTTGTAAACTTTTTCAAAGGTAATCATATCGAATTATTGACTTACTAAACGAGCCCCGTATTGAATTAGTTGTTCATTATCACTAAAGCTAGCAGTCCGCGACGGCGATCCAAAATTAATAGCAATTAATTCAAGCCCTGATTTAGTTTTTACCTTATTCATTAAACAGTATAAAGACTCATGAAGGTAGCCAGTTTTAGTCCCGCTTAAATTATAAAGATTCTGCCCAACCCAAGGATTGGTGTTTTTTAAATAGTGGGCCTGCTTAGTGTTAATAGTGGAAAAATTATAACTAGCAGTAGTTGATATTTTTTGAATTAACGGCTGCTTTAAAATCTCTCTACTTATTATAGCATAATCATAAGGAGAGCTCACATTAGCAGGGGCCAATCCGGTTGGCTCAATAAAGCTAGTTTTACTAGCGCCCCAATTTAAAACCCGCTCATTCATCCGCTTGATGAATTCTGACCGCGTTAAACCGCTATATCTAACTAGAGTTTCAACAGCATTATTTGCCGAACCAACTAAAGATGCGTAAAGCAAATCTTCAAGCGTTAAAGTATCTCCCTCTTTAAGACGCAGTCGTGCTGATTCCCAGGGCTCACAATGTTCATAATTATATTCTTCATCTTGAAGTTTATAAGTAGCGACGGTTTTTAAATCTGGCTTAGTATCTAAAAAGACTTGAGCAGCAACTAATTTTGATAAAGAAGCAAGTGGTTTAACTTGCTGACTGTCTTTCTCCCATAAAACCTCACCCGTTTCAGCGTTCATAAGAATTCCCGACCAAGCATTAATTTGAGGTTCGCCGCCAGCTGGACGCACTAAACTAATTATCGGATCAAGCGAACGCAAAGGCTCCACTTTAACGTGCGCCAAGCCCGCCCCCAAAGAAGCAATTTTTTGAAAAGCTTGCTTATCTAAATCAATTACCCTATTTGGGTATAAGGCACGATTAGGACCAAAATCATTAACCGTAACATCAACAAATTTTCCGTTGTCTAAATTATGAACGCGCAAAACACTTCCCTTGGCATAATCTGGCGAAGCCGCAAACATTCCCCCTTTATAGGCATACCAACTAGCCTGGCCAGTAGCCAAAACTTTTTCATTGGCCAGTACCGCTAAACGCACAAAAGTGAAAGGAACTTGAGCGCGGACAACTCGTCGCTGGGGATTTTCAATAGTTGGTAAAGGGTGCCAATTATTAGTAAAGCGATCAAAGAAAAAAACCTGTTTATAGAGATTATCTGTTTCTGGATTAGCCGGATAATCAAGCTCTACCCCGTAAGTTTCTCCGGGTTTTAAATGTTCAAGCGGTAGACTCACTTGATAAATAGGTGTTAAAGGGACAAAATCCCAAGGAGGAGTTAAAGGCCCAATCTGAGCAATAACCGAAATTGGTTTTTCGTTAGAGCGAACAAAATCAGAAGCCAAAAAGGGTTCTTCTGGACCAGCGACACTCAAAGCGTCGCTAATTTTATGACTAGCAGACGCCTTAAAAGGATAAGAAAAGTTAAACCCAAAAAGTAAAATTAAAACTATTAATAGGTTTGATTTTTTTAAGATAACTATTTTATTCATAATTTTTCGATTGACTTAAGAATAGCTTCCCCTTATAATCAGGGCAGTGCCGAGGTGGCTCAGTTGGTAGAGCAGCGCACTCGTAACGCGCAGGTCGTGGGTTCGATCCCCATCCTCGGCTCAGCTTTAAAAACCAGATTTCTCTGGTTTTTTATTTGAAAAAATAAGCTAACCAACGATTCCAGTTGGCCGTTCTTGAATCTGTCACAGCCGTCTCAGTGATTGGCTGAGGAGTGTCTGGAAGATTAACCACCACAACCGTCTCATTCGTTTTTTTTAAACCAAGATTTATCCGAGCCTGCTCCTCAAGACTTGCTTCTGATTGCAAATACTCTGCAAGTTCTTTCATTTCTTGGCTCCTAGAACGATAAAGCTCATTTTGTTTTTGCAGAGCAGCAATTTCCTGATTAATAACTTTTTTTTGAGTCAATGTTTCTACAAAAGGTAAAGAAATCGCAATAAAAACTGCCAAAAAAATTAAGGCCAAAAAGCGCTGACTGCTAAAAAATCGCTGCCAAGGAGATTGTTTCAATTGTCGCCTTGCAAGCAAAGATGAATGTTGTTTAGATTTAGTCATGACAATTAAAAAAACAACTCTATGATAGCAAATTTTCTCTGACTTCGCTATCTTCTTCTTTTAATCGATTTTTAGGAGTTACCCAGAAACCCATATACTTTCCAAGCATTAATCTAATTTGAGCATCGAGACAAGGAATAGCTCCAAAAATAATAATATTTACCGGCACAAAAACCCACTCGGCAATTAAGCCAACCTTTTTCCAACGAGAATACCCTTTCGGCCTTTCTGGTAAAAGCAAACTTGAAACAACAGCCGATAAAACCATCCCCACCATTGCTAAGTTCATCAAAAATGAAGTCACCGCCGGCAAATTTCCTGACAAAACGGTACCGTTAAACCTTCCACCTCCAAGCAGAACTGGCAACCAGCCAATAACCCCAATAATTAGAGCACTAGTTCCCCAAGAATGGAATCCGTAGAGCTGAACCCAAATTTGTTTAAAAACTTTTCGTCTTTGTGGGGTTGCCTTAGGTAATTTAAAATAATTAAAAACTAAATAAGCAACATTCTCTGCCCCCCAAGCCCAGCGTCGCTGCTGCTTATACAGACTAAGAGCTGTAGATTTAAAATCTTTATCAGCAGTAATATCCATGGAGATGGTCGTATATAAAGGCTCTGTACGATAATCGCCCTTATAATGCATCAAGCAGTGAAAAAAAATACGAGAATCCTCACTGACCATTTTTGGCGACCAAAAATCAATATCAATTAGGGCTTGCCAAGTCATTGAGTGAGAGGAATAGGTAACCAGCTTATCCTGACGTACCTGCATCATCATTTGCCAAAAAGTATTGGAAGCCGCTGAAACACGGGAAAAAAAAGGTGCCGACCAGATATTATTATGATACAAAGGAACGGGTTGATAAGAAGCGCGATAAGGCCTGGAAACGGTCAAAAATTTATGAGTTAACAAGAAAAAGTAATCGGAACTGATTACGGTATCGATATCAAAAACCGAAACTAAAATCTTGTCATAAGGAATTTTCTGGGAATCAACAATCTCTTCCCGAACTTGTCGTCCAGCCCAAGCCTGATTAGCCCCCTTACCTTTAATTTCCCCAACAATTCCGTCAGGATGAAAGGTGATAATAAAATTCCCAAAACTATCGGCATACTCAGTCTTAATTTTTTTAGCTCGCTCGCGCGCAGCCTCACCAGCCCTTTCCTCCATTGCCAAAACCACAATTAAACGATTCTTAGGCCAAGCTGATTTCTTAATTGAGTCTAAAGCTGTTTGAATAATGCCAATGTCTTCATTATAGGTTGGTAAAATAATTAATTGATAAATATCACTCCAAGCGACACCTTTCTTGGCTAAACAGTCTTCTGGTATTTTTGGTGTATCTGGATTAAGTAAATAGCAATTCTCTTTCCAATCAATTTTATTATTTCTCTGAACGTTGCGATAAGAGGCAATTAAATAGACTGCCATATATAAAATCTGAATCAACCAATAAGTATCAAAGGCAATCATGAAATAAGCTACCCAGGTCGGTTTAAAATAAGCAAGAATTGTTAAAACTAAAAGAGTCCCAAGAGATAAAATTCCGGGGAGTGACTCCAAAAAACGATAGAAACGATAGTCGCGCCCCTTAAGTTCACTGGCTCGACCAATTTTTAGATAGTCTGTCATGTCTTTAATTAATAACACCTTCTTTTTTTAGACCAAAGAAACAACGCGCTGTCGCTTTAACATCAACCAAAGCGTCGTGAGCATCTTCAAATCCAGTGTTAAATAAACGCTGATGAAGCTCATTTAAATTAGGCCACTTATACCCGCCACGACCATTTGCTAAAGCACAAAAATCAACACTACTTTTCATTGTACAAACTTGCTGGGCGAAATCTAAGGGATTTTTTTTACCAAGACGGTAATACTCAGCACCAACAATATGATAATCAAAATCAATATTGTGTCCAATGACAAAAGCAGCCTTTTTAATCTCTTCTGTAAAAAAAGTTAAAACCTCTTCTAAGGGGCGCCCCTCTTTTAAAGCCCGCGCTTGACTAATCCGATGAATTTTGGAAGCTTCCTCGGGAATAGAAAAACCTTCAGGTTTAATTATAAAATCATAACTCTCCCAACTATTTCCCTCCGCGTCATACCAAAGCCAGGCCAATTGGACAAGGCGAGGCCAATTCTCAGAATCTGAGACCGGGGCTTTATAATTCTTAGGTAAACCCGTTGTTTCGGTATCAAAAAATAAATACATAATTTCTATTTTCGCAACTTAAGATTATTTTTTAGTAAAGTCTATTTCTTCATCAACTTCTAAATCTTCACCTGTCGGCCAATTATCCAAAATCGGCGAATCTAAATAGGCGCTTTTCTCGGTAGTTGGCAAACTTTTTTTTGGTGCTTGTGGTTGCCCCTTAAAATTACGCAAGGTCGCTTTTTCTAGATCAACTAAAGAAAGAGCTGGCCCACTTGCTGAAGCATCTTCAAAAGGCTTCATTGCTGAAGGGGTAAAAGGTCGAGCCTTCATTGGATTAGATTTTTTTGGAGGATTGGATGTAAATGACTTTTTGATTTGATCTTCTTGTTTGCTTTTAGGGGACAGCGATTGAGATTGGGATGGCGACCAAGTTTTTACTTTACTATCGGGATTAAAACCTTCCGATTGAATTCTTGTTTCAGGCCTAGGGACTAACTGCGGTCGGTTCTGATTAGGGCCCTCTTTTTCTAACTCTTGACGACGATCTTCCTTTTTCTTACTTAAACATTGCTTGCAAAAAACTGGTCGCACGCCATCCGGTTTGAAAGGAACATAGGTGGTAACACCACAAAGAGCGCAGTTAGCGGCAAATCCTTCGGGAGCTACCGGAACTCGGTCTCCAGAAGACCGGTCACGATTACTGCTTTCACGATTCATCGCTGTTTCCTCAGCGTTTGCCTGATACCAACGAACAATTTGTTCCTCGACTTCTGAGCGGGGTGTAGCATAATTATCTCGTGACCACTTAATCGCCACCTCCTCTTGACCCGTCTTCTCTTCTTTAGATAGTGGCGGCAAACCTCGAGCAGAAAACGGAGTTGAAGCAACGCCGTCAATCATCAACTTTAAATACATTTCATATTTAGGCAGATTAACTAAGTCCTCCTCATTAAAAGTCGGCAAAAACTCTCTTGCTAACTCTTCCGCATCAGCCGCTCCAACCCTGAAAGAAATCATTGTTCCTACGTTACCGAAAACCGCTGGTTTTACTTTTTCATTTAATTGTTCAATATACTGATGCGCTAAAATTAAATTAAGCCGATATTTACGAGCTTCTGATAAGATGTTGGCAAATGAATCAGTCGAGAAGTTTTGAAATTCATCAATATATAAGTAAAAATCACGACGTTGCTCCTCGGAGATATCAACTCGGCTCATGGCTGCTAATTGAATTTTGGTAATCATCATTGCCCCAAGTAAAGCTGAGTTATCCTCGCCAATACGCCCTTTTGATAAATTTAAAATTAAAATCTTCCCTTCGTCCATTACTTTCCGCAAATCAATAGAAGACTTTATTTGACCGACAATGTTGCGCATCAAAGAGCTAGATAGAAACTGACCAACTTTATTTTGAATTGGAGAAACTGCTTCAGAAGCAAATTTATCAGCATAGCCAGTAAACTCATTCTCCCAAAAAGCCTTAACAACCGGATCTTTAATATTTGCAACCACCCGTTTCCGATAGGGCTTGTCGCTCAACATTCGAACAACCCCCAAAAGAGTAGAACCGGGGTAATCTAAAATCGCTAAAATCGCGTTGCGTAAAATATACTCTAAGCGTGGCCCCCAAGAATCCGCCCAAAGCTTTTGAAAAACGCCAATCAGGCCAGAGGCAACTAAATGCTGCAAACGGCTATCAACTTGTTCCACCACATTAAAAGCAATCGGATAATCAATGTCGGCCGGATTAAAATAGATTACATCTTTTATTCTTTCTTCGGGAATATAGGCTATTACTTTTTCAGCTAAATCGCCGTGAGGGTCAACTACCGCCACCCCCCGACCAGAACGAATATCATCAATAATCATGTTCTCCAAGACAGTTGATTTTCCCATACCGGTTTTCCCAATCAAATACATATGCCGGCGACGGTCGTCGGATTTAATACCAAATTTTTTTTGCTGATTTCGAAAAGTGGTTTCAGCAAAAACCGCAATTTCTGAATTAATCATAAACAATTAATAATAAAGTTTATCTGGTAAAGAATTAACTAATTCTTTTAAATAGCCCGGTAAAAAAATAATCCCTAAAATAACAGGAATTGCAATCATTAAGACCTGAACCATAAACCAAATTTGTCGTAATCTAATAAAACGTCTAATTGCTGCAATCTCGGTAGAAATTTTTGACTGCTCTTCTTTTATTTTTTTAAGTTCAGAAAGAAGCTCAGATGAAGCAATCTCAGGAAAAAGTTCTTTTTTTTCTTTCTCTAGGGTCTCAGTTGACATAATTTAACATATTTTTTAGCAACTGCAAGCATTTCCGCCATCTCTAAATCACTAAAGGGAGGCGTGTCTTCCAAATTGCGACCCACTAAAGGGGTATCAGATTTAAATTTTTGTAAATACCAAGCGTCGGCCCCAGAAATAAGTGCGCCCATTTCGCTAATATCAGCGAGCTCTATCAGTCCCGGCACTAAGGTGGTACGAAACTCATGGGGCAAACCACTATTTAATATCATTTTAACACTTTTTAACAGCTTCTTGTAGTCGATTGAGGTGCCAACAACTGAAGAATACTTTTCTAAAGGAGCTTTAAGATCCATAGCCAAATAATCTAAAGAATTACTCGCCAATAAACTCGCCAACATTTCGGGGTTAGTACCATTGGTGTCTAGTTTTACAGCGAAGTTCAGATTCTTAATTTTTGAAATAAAACTTGGCAAGTCATTATGCAAAGTTGGTTCGCCGCCACTAATAACTACCCCATCTAATTTCCCGCGACGACTCTCTAAAAAAAGAAAAAACTCATCCTCAGAAATTCGAGCATAAGTTTTTTCATATTTTTTTTGACTAGCCTCTGATTCAGGCCAGACAAGCAAAGGGTTGTAGCAAAAATGACAACGAAAATTACATCCTTGAGTAAAAACTATGGCAGCAACCTTATCAGGAAAATCTAAAAGTGTAATTTTTTCCAAACCTCCTATAATCATAACTTTAAAAAGAGGCCGCCGAGAAAGAAGAAGCTTCAACGGCGACAATCTTTTAAATTAAGAAGATTTTTTTTCAACTTCAAGTTCATATGGGCGACGATCAGCATATTCAGAAGTTTTGCCGGGATTAAAATTTCTAACTGGCGTTAGCCAACCAACCACTCGACTATAAACGATGCATTCTTGTCTTTTGGTTTTAATGGGGCTCATAAATTTATATTTATTATTTATTAACTTCTTAAGCTAGACTTTTTTATTTTCTCCAACAGGCATCGAAAGAGAAGGAATATAACCAATCTCCTCGTCACACTTAGGACAATATTGGTGCTCACCAGCCAAATAACCATGTTTAGGACAAATAGAAAAAGTCGGCGTTAAGGTGAAATAAGGCAAACGATAATTATTAACAATTTTTTTAACTAAATTTTTAGCTGCCTGACCATTAGGCAAGCGCTCGCCAAGAAATCCATGCAAAACCGTCCCCCCGGTATATTTAGATTGGAGCTCATCCTGTAAATCTAGCGCTTCAAATATATCATTAGTGAAACCAACTGGCAGGTGAGTAGAATTAGTGTAATAGGGCGGAACATCATCTTTCTTAACCGCGACATCATTAGCAAAAATAATTTCCGGATAAAGCTCTTTATCTTTTTTAGCAAAGCGATAAGTACAACCCTCTCCGGGCGTAGCCTCTAAATTATACAAATTGTTAGTTTCCTCTTGAAAGCTTAGGAGGCGAGCGCGGAGATAATCTAAAATTTCTTGAGCAAATTCTTGCCCTTCAGAACTAGCAATATCTTTATCTAGCAAATTAAGGGACGCCTCATTCATACCGTTGATCCCAATGGTGTTAAAATGATTTTTCCAATAAGAACCAAAACGCTCAAAAATATCTTGAAGATAAAAACGAGAATACGGATAAAGACCATCTAGAGTAAATTTTTCAATAATTTTCCTCTTAATTTCCAAACTGTCACGAGCAATCTCCATTAATTTATCCAAGCGTTGCTTAAACTCTTCTTTGTCTTTAGATAGATAACCTAAACGAGCCAGATTAATTGTCACTACTCCTAAAGAACCTGTAAGCGGATTAGCCCCAAACAAACCACCCCCTCTTTTTCTTAATTCTCGATTATCCAAACGTAAGCGGCAACACATTGAACGCGCATCATCGCGATCCATATCAGAATTAACGAAATTGGAGAAATAAGGGATGCCATATTTAGCAGTCATCTCCCACATTGGCTCCAGAGATGGACGATCCCAATCAAAATTCTTATCAATTTGATAAGTCGGGATTGGAAAGCCAAAAACTCGACCAGTTGAATCTCCGGCTAGCATCACCTCGGCGAAAGCCTGATTAAAAATATCCATCTCAGCTTGAAAATCTTGATACTTTTCAGGCATCACCTCACCGCCAACAATAACATTCTCTTCGCCAATCTGTTTGGTGGGAGTAATGTCTAAAGTAATATTAGTAAAAGGCGTCTGGAAGCCAACCCGAGTAGCCACATTAACATTAAAGACAAACTCTTGTAAGCACTGTTTAACTTCCCGATAAGAGAGTTTGTCGTAGCGGATAAAAGGCGCTAAATAAGTGTCAAAATTCGAAAAAGCCTGAGCCCCAGCTGCTTCACCCTGCATGGTGTAGAAAAAATTAATAACTTGCCCAAGGGCAGTTCGAAAATGCTTAGGGGGCTTACTCTGAACTTTTTCTGCCACTCCGCAAAAACCCTTCATTAATAAATCCTTTAAATCCCAGCCACAACAATAAGGAGCCAAGAGGCCTAAATCGTGAATATGCAAATCGCCATTAACATGGGCCTGACGAATTTTCTCAGGGTAAAGCTTATTTAGCCAATACTGCGAAGAAACGGCCGAAGCAATATAATTATTAAGTCCTTGAACAGAAAAACTCATATTGCTATTCTCTTTCAAGCGCCAATCAGCTCGACCTAAATAATCTTCCATTAACTTTTCCCCCGAAGTTTCACGATTAATATCACGTAGTTGTCGACGTTGGTCACGATAGATAATATAAGCCTTGGCTAGAGAGGGCTCATTGCTATCAATTAAAGTTGCCTCAACTAAATCTTGAATCTCCTCTACCGCCGGAATTGTATGTTTATGAAATTTTTTAGCAATTTTTTTAACTGCTTCAGTCGCCAACTCTTCGGCACGCCTAGAGTCAGCCTTTCCAACTGCTTCTTGGGCCTTATAAATAGCGGTCACAATTTTATTTTTATCAAAAGGGACAATCTCTCCTGAGCGTTTACGAATTTGGGTGATAATTTCAGTCATACCAAGAAAATTAAGCATTCCACCTTAAAGATGGAACACACTATTTATAAAAATTATTTTTTACTCTTAACTAATTTATTTAACTCTTTTCTAAATTCGTTTGCATCCTTAAATTGCTCGTAAACTGAGGCATAACGGATGTAGGCAACCTGGTCAACCCGCTTAAGCTGTTTCATAACCACTTGGCCAATCTGTTTAGAGGTGATTTCGTTCTTACGAATTTTTTGCAACTCTCTTTCAATTGCGTGAATTAAGCGCTTAAATTTATCTTCAGTGATCGCTCTTTTTTCTAAAGATTTTTTAAGACCAAAAATTAACTTTTCCCGACTATAAGATTCTCGTCGCCCATCCCGTTTAACAATCATTAAATCAAGGATCTCCACCTCTTCGTAGGTAGAAAAACGAAAACCGCATTTTAAACATTCACGACGCCGGCGAATAGACAGGCCGTCAGTAGCAGCTCGAGAATCAACCACTTTAGTGTCATCAAAATAACAAATTGGGCACTTCATAGCTAAAAATGAATAAAAAATTAATAATCCGTCAAGACTTAAAACAACAATATGTAGTAGCTAGTTGTATATTTAACCCACTACATATTGTAACTAATCATAGTATAGCAAAAATAAAGCCCCCTGCCAAACCACCAGAAGGCCCTAATTATTGGGCTTAAAATTTGGTATAAAAAAACCGCCTCCGGAAACCGGAGGCGGTGCTAATTTCTTAGAGCATTTTCTTTCGAATAAAAGCAGGAACACTTAAATCATCATCTTCGCTATCTTTATTGGCTGACCGTTCCATCTTTTTTTCCAAGACTGGCTTAAGAGGTGCATTTTTAAACACGGCTAACTTTGATTTACTCTTTTCAGTCGCCTTTACCGGTCGCGAACTAAAATCGTCGCGAAGGTCTTCTTCAAAATCATCAGTGGAGAAGCCTCCCGCTGGCTTAACTGAGTCTAAGCGGCTAATTGAAGAAGTCGCTGAAACGCTACTATCAAAACCGGTCGCCACTACTGTTATTTTAATCTCATCTTTTAATTTCTCATCAATAACCGCCCCAAAAATAATTTTTGCCTCTTCATCAGCGGCAGCAGTAATTACTTTAGCCGCCTCACTGACTTCAGTCATAGATAAATCAGTTCCACCGGTAATCGTAAAGACAATTCCCCGAGCGCCATCAATAGAAACATCCAAGAGGCTAGAATTAATTGCCGCCTTAGCTGCTTCAATAGCCCGGTTTTCACCGCTAGCTTGGCCGATACCCATCAGAGCCGAGCCGGCGTTAGACATAACCGCCTTAACATCGGCAAAGTCGGCATTAATAGCTCCTGGGGTAGTGATAATTTCGGCAATCCCCTGAACCCCCTGTCTTAAAACATCATCAGCCACCTTAAAGGCCTCTAAAAGAGAAGTTTTTTTATCAATTACTTGCAATAATTTATCATTAGAGATAGTAATAATGGTGTCTACATTGTCAGCTAGTTCTGTAAAGGCGCGCTCAGCAATATTTTTTCTTTGCCCACCTTCAAAAGCAAAAGGTTTAGTAACAACCGCAACCGTCAACGCCCCTAATTCTTTAGAGATTTTGGCAACCACTGGCGAAGCGCCACTACCAGTACCACCCCCCATACCACAAGTGATAAAGACCATATCGCAACCCTGAAGGGCTTCACGAATTTCATTTTCCGATTCTTCTGCGGCCGCCTTCCCTAGATCGGGATTCATCCCCGCCCCGAGACCGCGAGTAACGGTTTTCCCAATATGAATTTTTTCTCCAGCTTTATTATAGTGAAGCGCTTGAATATCGGTATTGATTGCTAAAAACTGAACACCCTTAATACCGCTATTAACCATGCGATTAATTGCGCTCCCGCCGCCGCCGCCAACACCGACGACCTTTATTTTTGCGAAGGTTTCTATCTCTGGTTTTACTTCTGCCATATTTTCAGGTCTTTAAATTATTTAAAAATTAACAAAAACAAAGACTAACTAATTATTTAGGAATAATTCGCTTCGCCAAGTTTTTAAATCTACCCAAGAGGCCATCTGATAATTTTCTTAGACCGCCACCTGATTGGTTGGTGGGGGCATTATTGCTCCCCCAGATAACCAAACCAAGAGCAGTCATAAACTCTGGGCTTTTTACTTTATCAATAACAACGTTCAAGTTACGTGGTGTCCCGATAGAAGCCGGTAAGCGCATTCTTCGCTTCGCTAAATCAACCAAACCATCTAGCTCAGCCCCCGAACCGACAAAAACTGTTCCCGCTGGAAGCATCCCCGAACGATCAATAAACTTCAACTGATTATCAACCTTATCTAAAATTTCTTCAACTCTAGCTTCAATAATTTCAGAAACATAATGTCGAGAAACAGTTTCAATATCATCGTTCACATCCTCCTCTTTAACTAAATTTCGAACATCTACCTCCTCTTCTCTATCAACTGTCGCGGGATTGCAAGTGCCGTATTCTCGCTTAATACGTTCCGCTAAATTAATTGGACAACGCAGACCAATAGCGATATCTGCAGTAATATGTTCTGAACCAATCGGCAAAATTGCCGCATGTAATAAATTGCGCTCTTCATAAACTGCCACGGAAGTAGTTGAAGAACCAATATTAATAAGGGCGACTCCTAATTCTTTCTGCTTTAAGGTTAATACTGCCTCAGCCGAAGCTAAGGGCGATAAAACTAAACTTTCAATTTCTAAACCAGTACGATAAATCGCCTTGGTTAAATTTTTAATCTGCGTCGAGAGGCCCTGAATAATCAAAGTTTCAACCTCTAGGCGGATTCCCGACATGCCAATAGGATCTTTTATATCTGTTTGATTATCAATAGTGAAACTAATCGGAATCACATGTAAAATTTCATAATTGACCGGAACAGCTAGAGCCTGGGCCGCTTCAATGGCTCGATTAACATCAATCTCATTGATTTCCCCATCGCCTTTAGAAACAGCAACCACTCCTTTGCTACGCTCACACTTGACATGGGGATCGTTAATACTTACCCAAACACTAGAAATTGGAACACCAATTAAACGCTCCGCCTTTTCTAAACAAGCAGAAATAGAAGAAGTTGTTTCTTCAATACTGCTAACTACCCCCTTATTTACACCAGCTGTAGGTGAAGAAACGGCCCCAATAATTTGAAGCTCTTCCCCGGTTGGGGTATCAATTTTTTGACCGATAACCAAACGAATCGCTGTTGACCCGACATCTAAACCAGCAATGATTTCTTCTTTCATAAATTAGGAAGGATAACAAATTGACGCTAAACAAACTAAAAACAAAAAAATTCTGCTATTTCTGAGCTAGATCTAAAGACTTAGCGTTTAAAATCATTATACAAGATTTTTATTTTTTTAACAACCAATTTTATTGCCTAAAAAAGACTTAAATACCAAAGACTAAGCGCTTCCCCAAAAAACCAAGCAAGCAGAGTACCAATTACCAGAAAAACACCCAAGGGTAAACGACTACCCCACTTTTTTTTACCACTAAGGACCAAAAAAATACTAACACTGGCGCCAATAAAATAAGCTAGAATTAAAGCAACAACCAGATGTTTTAAGCTGGCAAAGGCCGCCCCTAAAAATGCTCCAAACCAAATATCTCCTTCGCCAACACCTCGACCACTGGTTAAAAGATATTGGAGGGCGAAAAAAAGAGCCCCTACTAAAGTGCTTAAAAGAAAAGCGCTTAAATATTCTAAACCTCCCAAAGGAGAAGCAAGATAACCAAAAAGCGCAACAATAAAAAAACCACCGATTAAAACATTGACTGGAATTAAAAACCACCGAGCGTCAAAAATCAAAACTAATATTAAGATTGTAATCGTGATTAAGCTTTTGAGAAAAAACCAGGGCTCCGCACCAAAGAAAAACCAAGTCACCGCAAATAAAAGTGCTGTTAAAATTTCTACAGCCGGATACTGCCAAGAAATAGGTTTCTGGCAATCACGGCAACGGCCCTTTAACAAAACAAAGGAGATTAAAGGAATATTATCATACCAGCGGATTTGCTGACGGCACTGAGGGCAATAAGAACGATTCATCAAGCTCTCTTCTTGATAAAGTCGCCAAGCCCAGCAGTTAATAAAACTGCCAATTAAAAGACCAAAAATAAAACTAAAAAATAATCCAAAAACTAACTCCATATATTTTATTGATTCACTAATGCGCGCGCCTGGCGAGCTTTTAGCAAATCTTGATATCGAACAAGACGCCCTCTTTGATTTTCATCCCAAGTAGAATCAAAATCCGGAATTAACTTAGCCGCTAGTTGCCAATTTTTCTGAGCTGCTAAGAAGTCTTTATTGTACCAATTTAAGTCTCCAAGCACCAAAAAAGTCTTAGGCAAAGCAGGGACAGCGGTGATTAGCTCAGTTAACTCTAATTGCGCCCTTTCTTTTTCACCGTTAAAACCCAGTATTAATGCCGTAAATAAGCGCTGATCAAAAGTTTGCAAATTTTCATTAATAGGGCTCGAGTTGATTCTTTCTAAAAGAACATGCTTATCAGCTAGTGGCAAATCATTAAAAATTAAATGATCAATAATAGCCCAAGTAAAATTCTGTTGATACTGGCGAGCAGCCACGGAATCAATTTTTTTCTCTTGAGCATAAGAATCGAGGACCACAGCTTTAAAATAATCACCCTGATTCAAAGAATTTAGAGCGGCATGATAATAATAATCAGCACTTAAACGCTCTTCTGAAAAAATCGCCATTCCAAAAGCAAAGGGGATTAATACCAATAAAGGCAAAAACCGTCCTGGTAATTTAGTTTTCCTCTCTTCTGCTGACGGCAAACCTAAAGATAAGAAAATTACTAACAACAAGCCACTATAAAAAAAGGTGGTAACCACTGAAAAATTAAAAAACAAAAACAAAAAATAAACACCCCCAGAAAATAAAAGCGTTCGCGCTAAGGGGCGCTCAGATTCAGGCAAACGCCGATAATAATTTAATAAAGAAATTACAAAAAACAAAGCAAAAAATGAACCAATTAGACCAGCTGTTAAGACGCTATCTAAAATAAGGTTATGGGCCCGATCACTTGAAACATCTGGATGCAGATAGCGCATCAGTTGAACATCATATTGATAAATATAAGCTTCTCTTTGATTTTCTAGACCATAACCAAACCAGGGGCGCTTTTTAATAGCCAAAAATCCTTCACGCCAGAGTTCGCTCCGTAAACCAAGGCTACCGGATTTTAAATCCCCCAACTCTTGCCAACGCTTCGGATTACTAAAGGCCAAGCTCACAAAAAGTAAAAGAACTCCTAAAAAACTCAAAATAATTTTTTTAATTAACTGTTGATTATTTTTTCTTGATTGTTGAAAAATTTTAACAAACAAAAGAATTAACAAGGCCAAGCCAAGAGCTAGAAAAGAAGAGCGGGTCCCCGTTGCCAACAAGCCTAATAATTGCAAAATTAAAGGAACCAAAAAGAAATACCGTCGCTTAGAGGAAAAAATAAACACAAAAGCGGCAGCGATTGGAATAGTTAACAAAAGAAAACCGGCTAAATAAGTAGGCTGGCCTAAACTAGCAAAAGCTCGACCAGTCTGTTTAGCTGGTTCAGCCCAACGAACAATATCTAAACCAAATAACTGCAAAAGGGCGTAAATTGAAATTAAAGTGGCAATAATAGTGATCCCTAAAAAATAACGACGATAACGATTTCTTCTCTCCTCTTTAGGGGTTAAAGAAAAACTAACTAGAAAGGCAAACGCACCCAATAAACTAAAAATATAAGTAAAAGCCCCTAGTTGTCGAGTGTAAGACCCCCACCAAGATTGAGCAAAATCAACAGAAAAAATTAAAGAACTAATTAAAAATAGGACTAGAAAAACCACAGGAACTAAACTTTTCCCTAATCGCAACTTAATCTTAGAAACAATAAATTGACAAGCAACCAAAAGACAAAAAACTGTTACTCCGGCCTGAAAAAAGACAGCCTTAACTAAATCTAGACTGGTAACTGCTAAAAAATTAAAAATAAAAGGCACTAAAGCTAACAAAAATATAGCCCAGGCATCAACAATATTAGCTAAACTCAAAGAAGAATTTAATCGATTAATTTTCATCTATCAATTATAACACAAAAAACAAGACCCTAGTCAGGGCCTTGTGAAAAATTTTTTAATTATTAAATCTAGCTATTTCTGGAACGGCGCTGCCATTTCTCAGCAATAACCAATAGGGGGGTGGCGAGAAACAAGGAGCTATAAGCGCCACAAAAAATACCTATCATTAATGCTAAAACAAAATCTTTGATTGAGTCTCCACCAAAAAACAAAACTGCCACGAGGGATAACAATGTAGTAATAGTAGTGTTTACAGACCGATTAAAGGCCTGATTTAAGCTATCGTTAACCGTTTCGGCAAAACTTAAATGACTTTTAGGAAGATTTTCGCGAACTCGATCAAAAACCACAATTGTATCATTAATACTATAACCAAGAACTGTTAGAAGGGCGACTATAAAAGTAGTATTTACTTCAGTTCCTAAGAAGTGTCCTAGAATGGCAAAAACTCCACAAGTTAGAAGAATATTATGAGCCAAAGAAACGATGGCAATTAAACCATATTTCCAAGAAGGAAGTGGCTTCGAAACAACCCTAAAGGCAAAAGTAATATAAATAATAATAATCAAAAGAGCAAAGAAAACTAACCAAAAAGCTCGACTTCGTAACTCAGCGCCAACTGAGGAACCAATAGATTCAAAGCGAAGCTCAGTTAAACCCGCCTCTGCTTGTTCTAGGGATTCTAAAGAAGCAAGCGCCTGGGCGCGCTTCTCCTGAGAGGTTTCTTGAAAACGCAGAATTATCGTTTGATTTCCGGTGGGCTGAACTACTAAATTTCCAAAATTAGAATTGCTAAAGGCTTGATTAATTTCAGCAACTGTCGGCTGAGCACCAGCAAATTCAACCTCCATTAAACTACCACCAGTAAAATCCAGGCCCGGCTTTAAGCCCCAAACAAAAAGAACGATAATTGACAGAGTGACTAAAGCCGTGGACAGCGATAACCAAATCTTACGATTCTTAATAATTTTATAATTTCTCATATAGTATTAGATTAGCGGATATTTATTAATCTTGCTGCTCTAGCCGCTTCCTGACCCCTAAAAGCCAAGATTGCTTCTCTAGCCATTTAGTGGCTGTCCACTTTATTAAGATGCTAGTAATGACAATGTTACTGAGCATAGAAATCGCTACCCCTAAAAACAAAGTCGCTCCAAAGCCTTTAACTAAGCCTGTTCCAAAGCTCATCAGCACAAAACAAATTAAAATTGTTGTCAGGTTACCATCTCGGATTGATGGCCAAGCGCGAGAAAAGGCGCTATCAATAGCGATTTTTAAAGGTTTTCCAACCCTAAGCTCTTCGCGCAACCTTTCAAAAATCAAAATATTTGCGTCAACCGCCATCCCAATAGATAAGATGAAGCCAGTAATTCCCGCCAGGGTCAAAGTAACTGGAGTTTGGGCGTAATAAATCAAGAAAACCCCAACAACAATAAACATGATTACCGATAAAGTACCATCAAAAATCTTTAAATCTTTAAGAGTGGCAACAAATAGAGAAAATAGTGTTAACAAATAAATCGCTATCAGCCACCAAGGCATCGCTTTAAAAATCGCCAAAACAGCTAAAATATAAATAAACAAACTAAGCGCAGCTAAAAATCCTGGGTAGCGATAATAGAAAATTAAAAAAATTACCACTAACAAAAAACCAATTAGACCAGCCTTTAAGCTATTATCGATAGACTCCTGACCTAAACTAGCCTCCACTGTCTGCTGGCCAATTAAAGTAATTGGTACCGGCAAAGCACCGGTATTTAAGCGTTGGACCAACAATTTAGCCTCCTCGATACTAAAACTTCCGGAAATAACCGCCTCACCGTTAGGAATTTTTTCGTTAACAACTGGAGCGCTAATAACATAACCATCTAAAACAATCGCTACCGTTTTGCCAATGTTTCGCTCGGTAATCTCTTCAAACATTTTTGCCCCTTCGCTGTCAAACTCTAAAGCAACCATTGGACTTCCGTCATTAGGATCAAAGCGTAAAGAGGCTTTTTTCAAATTCCGACCACTTAATTCGGTGTTTATTAACTCTGGTTCTAATAAACCATTACCAGCTTCCTC